>OCZA010000731.1_pt1 | contig 10925 bp, 16 predicted proteins | sample 1539021 | NCBI WGS metagenome assembly OCZA01 (sample SAMEA2619376, study PRJEB22493) | marine metagenome | biome: marine biome (ENVO:00000447); feature: surface water layer (ENVO:00002042); material: "saline water (ENVO:00002010), including plankton (ENVO:xxxxxxxx)" | depth 5 m | reverse complement strand
TACGTTTGCCTTTTTAGAAATGAAGTCACCTGTACCCCATGTAATAATCTGTTTGTTGCTGTGATTTTTTATAGTGATACAGATAATCGTTTCTTTTGCAGTATCTGGATCGGGAAAGCCGCCTTCACACTCGGTTTCTATATCAAGTGTGAATATCTTAATATAGTCTTTGTTCCACCTTATCTCGCCTTTGTATTCGTCAGCGATGTACTGATAGTTGTATCTATTCATACCAAAGATTTTATACTCTGGTATTGTACTGTACTCACTATAGAAATGTTTTGCCTTTGATATAGAATCAAATCGCTTTTCTTTTAGATTAGTACCGTCTAGTGTTTTATATTTTGATTCTTCTTTTGTAGGTAGATATAGTTTAGGACTATAGTTGATACGACTCAAATAAGATTGTCCATTATTGACACCTCTTATAAGAAGTTTACCTTTATACTCTACAACGTTTGTGTAAAAACTACTCGCCAAATTCATATCTTATTATAACAAATAAATCTCAAAAAGTCAAGCCTATTTTTCTTGCGTCTTTATTAATTTACCTTGACTATTAAACAGTTCTTCCCTTCTAAATTTTGTTTCGCCCATATCTAAACATTGCTTTTTACATAATCTATTTACAGACTCATAGTTTTGTGTTTTTTCTGCCTCAACAATACTTTCATAAAAATCAACCCACTCCTTTTGTCGTAAAATATCAGCAATAGAATCAAACTTTTCTATATTACTTACTGAAGTCATCTTACTTGCTATTGGATCTTTATCTTTATTAAAAGGAGTTACATCCCAATAACAACAAGGCAATAATTCGCTTCTGTTATTAACAGCAATACCTGTTTTTGATGTTAAGCATTTAGGTCTAAAGTGTTTTATCATAAGGTTGTAATAAGTGTTGATGAGTAAAAAAATGATTATCTTCACTTGGTCTTAAATCATCATCTTCATTTAACCACTTCGCTGAATAAACAAATATTATATTAACATTATTATCTGCTGCCATTCGTTTTGCTTGTTTCATATGATCTTCATTATATTTAAATATAATATATTGCCACGTTGGCGTTTTTATTAAGTACTCTTTTGACTTTAACAATATATTAAAAAGTTTTACACCATCTTGGTTTTTTCTATACGTGTGACTTTCCCAAGGTAGACCATCTATACCAAACCACCAATTCGCTTGTGGGTGAGCTTTAAATGCTTTTATATACCAACTTTCAGATTTAGCTGAAGAGGCATTATGTACGGATACACTAACAGATTTTTTGTAACAGATTTCTAATATCTCAATAAATTTAGGGTGATGTACTGGATCAGATAACTGACCACAGAAACTAATTCGTTTATATGCGTCTGTTATTTTTTCTATTGTTTCTAAAGATATATCCTGTCCCCATACAGGTATGTTATTACGTTTAAAATCATGTTGCCTTGAACACCTTAAACATTCTAATGGACATCTATGAGTAATATCTAAATTTACACCAGTTTCATCACCAATATTTCTTAAAAAAAATTGTGTGTGATATTTACGAGGCAAAGCATACTTAAGCTTACTTCCATATGTCATATAACATATTTATGTTATAATTTTACTTTTAGGTGTAACTATCTGACCTGTATTTTGTTGATATGCACCAATCATATTATCGTCTGGTGTAGTATCAGTAATTATATTTGCCTCTTTGATATGTATAACTTCATCCTTTGTGTATGGTATGTATGGATGAAATCCTATTTGCATAGGTTTGCCTGGTTGTCCTTGCATTGGTATCAATACAAAAGGTTTTTTTAATGCCACATGATCTGCTCTATCGCTTTCTTGTGGCGTACCTATTACGTCCTCTCCAGATGAGAGTCTGTACAATCTAATCATAATATACTCCTATTCAGTTTTGTTTTCTTCAGTTGATTGTTTCTTGCCGATGTTATATTTTGCTTGCAAATTCCATTCGTTCTTTTCTTTGAAAGCAATAATTTTGATTTGTGATAAAGGTGCTTTGTTTTCAGCAGCCTCTGGTTTTACTATTGATAATAAGTTCCAGTCTTGTAATAAAACTGATATTGTGTTACGTCTTTGAACATCATTCTCAACTAACGTAGCTTTCTTACCATCTAAAGCAAAAAGTTCTTTGAAATGTACTATGTAATATTTACCTTGTTTGTGTAGTATGTGGCAACTTTGAAATAAAGTTTTATCTTTTCTACTTGCTACACCTATTCGGGACAAAGTCTCCCTTATTTTTAGAAAGTCATCTGGCTGTTTGAGTGTAACCTCTAACATCTGCTCAGGTGACCAATTAAATTCGTCACTCATTTTTTTCTCCCACCCTTATCAAGTTTTTCCTTGATAAGATTCAATTGTTTCTTATCCAGTATGTCAAGGGCTACCTTTGCTTTTGTATTGCTATAACCATAATATTCTTTTACATACTCTAAATTTTTTGATTTAGTAGTTGTAGTCCACTTACCACCAAACCTCTTTCTCTTACGAATACTATTTAGTAGGAAGTGAAACTGTAAACGTTTGGTGAGGCCGTGATGTAAATTCATCTCGTTTGCCATCATTATAGCGTCAACGTGTTGGGATAAACAACGATTTATAACATAGGGTGGGTACTTCTTTTCCCAAGTAAGATCATCTCCGTCTAGCAGATTTACTTTTGTCCAGTTAATCGCATTGAGATAATCAGTAAGTTTATATTCAATCATGTTTTTCATGCTTTTTGTGACCTTTATGAGAACCCATGTAGTAATCGCCTGGTTCATAATCCCAAACTTTACCGTGATGTCCTCTAACGTCAGCCCAAAACATTCGTGCTCTAACTATAAGTCTTCGCCACAAAGTTTTTCTCGCCATATCTATTATCTCCTCTACTTAAATTTACATTCTGCCATGATTTGAGTCAGGCACGCAACCATATTTATCTCATGGTCAGCCACAAAGGCAGATTTATATTGATAATCGGCAATTGTTAAAACGGCTGCAGGTATTGATTGAGGTTGTAAATGTTTGTATAGTATATCATAGATAGATGAGAATAGACTACTAGGGTCTTTGTCTAGGTTTTGTACAACCCATTTTCTCATATCGCCAAACCTTTTCTCTTTTAAAAACTTAATTAACTCTTTATTATTAATTTCTGATAGAGATACAAGTATACCACTATCTATCTTACCTCGTACAGAATAACGTTGTAATTCGTTTATCGTTCTTCTAAAGTCTGGATAGTGTCTTTGTATTAGTTCAGCAAGTACTTTGTTATCAAACTCTATATTCTCTGCCTTCAATACATCGCCTAGTCTTTTAAGAAATGCAGTAGCAGTTTTTACTTTCTGACCATTAGTAATACGAAAATCAATAACTGTACAACGACTATGTAATGCAGGTATGATTTTGTTTCTGAAATTACAAGTAAATATAAATCTACAATTCTTGTAAAATGTTTCAATGAAATTACGCAACGCAGGTTGAACACTATCAGCGTTCATGTAATCTGCCTCGTCTATAATAACAACTTTATGATTAGAACCACCTTCTAGTGATACACTAGAGGCAAAGTTTTTGATTGTGGTACGTAAAGTATCAATGTGTCTACCTTCATCTGAACCATTGATGATTATATAATCAGCACCTAGTTCTTCACATAAGGCACGAGCAACTGTTGTCTTACCCGTACCTGCTGTGCCTGAAAGGAGAAGATTAGGAATCTCTTTTTGTGTTAGAAACTTACTAAAGGTATTCTTTAAATCTTCAGTTAAGATACATTCTGATATTTTTTTAGGACGGTATTTTTCAACCCATAGAAAATCTGACATGTCACCACCTTAAAATGTTGAGTCAGCTTCTAAAGCAATCCAGTATTGTACTTGTACCTTTTTGTTTATGAAATGAGCAATCTTTGCTTTTGATAATGCAACATCATAATCGCCAGGAATAATTTTCATATTCTCAGCCTTGATATATGCAGTAAACTCTATATCAGTTTCGCCAACTGTAATAGATGATTCGTTAGAGTTGCTATTCTTTTTATCTAATGCAACTAACTTAATCTTACCACCTTCACCTTTAAATGCAATATCAGGTAGACTTAAATTAGTATATAATTTTTTAACAGACTCATAGTCAGAATTGTTTAAAGAAAACGATACTGTTTTGTCTGGCATTGTTATTGATTTAGATGGATATCTTAACGTTGATTTATCAGCAAAAGCATATCTCGCTGATAAACTAGTTTTCTCATCTTGTATTTTTAGGTTTGAAGAACCATTGAAATTCAGTACAGGTTGTGTAAAAGAATCCAATGCTCTTAAAAACTCTGGCAAATCATATACACCAAATTCAGTTTCAAACTCATCTGTAACATTGGCTTCTGCCATAATGTTTTTCATTGTAGAAACTGTACTTAATTTCTTACCAGGTTTAAATAGTATATTAGCATTTATGTCACTAAAATTTCTTAATATACTAATTGTATTATCACTTATTTTCATTTCATCTCCTTATCATAATTTAACAGTAATATAACATAGTGTACCGCCTTCAACAGATCGGCACGGTTGTGTCCATTCTTTTTGCCATATCTACACAAATATTTAATTGCGTTAGCATGACAGAAATCTTTTCCGATTTTAAGTGTCTTTAATAAATCTAAAACTTGAAAACCTTTTTGGTCACTTGAATAGTGTTGACCATAAGTTGATTTAATATATTCACCAATCTCTTTTAAGATTTTATCTTCATTGTATTTCATAATATAAGTATATCACTAAATTGCGTTTGAGTCAAGCGTACTTGATTGTAGATATTTTAAAACGTTTTCAGGAGCAGATACCTCATAAGGGTCTCCTGATGTGTTGTTACCTTTACCAGGTTCTACAAACATTTCTTCTATTACACCATTGTTCACAATCATAGCATATCTCCATGATCTCATACCAAAACCTATTACAGTTTTTTCTACAAGCATATCCATCTGATCTGTAAAGTCGCCATTACCATCAGGTATTACTTTAACGTTTTCTAGTTTTTGATTTTGTGCCCAGGCATTCATAACAAACGAATCATTTACTGACATACAATATACATCATCAATTTTGTGTTGTTTAAATACGTCACATAGTTTTTCGTATCCTGGCAATTGTTGATTTGAACATATAGATGTAAACGCACCTGGCAATGAAAACAGTATAACTCTTTTATCTTTAAAATACGTATCCGTATTTGTATCTGTCCATTCACCCATGGATCTTACTCTAAAATTTACTTCTGGTACTCTATCACCTTTTTTCATAATATTTTCTCCTTATAATAATTACATTATATACTAATCACGTTAATTTGTCAATAGGCTATATGCCTTGTAAACGTGAGTCTTTTGATGTGATGTTTTTCGTTGCTTTAGGTCTTGCAACCGAATCTTTTGATCGTTTTCTTAATACAGCTTCAGCAGATTTTTTTGCTCTTGCTTCTTTAATAAACTTTGTTAGGTCCCATTTGAAATTCATAATATAATTATTTATACGTGCTATGCGTTTGAAACATAGCACGTATTGGTTTTTTTATTTGATTGAGATAGTTCTAGGTTTTTTATGATCTGGAACAATTCTCTCTAAAGATACCCTTAATAGACCATCTTTTAGTTCAGCGCCTTTGACTTCACAGTCCTCAGCGATTGTAAAAGACTTTTTAAAGTATCTTTTAGCAATACCCTTATGTAGGATTTCGCCTTCAGAGTCTACTTTAGTTTCTTTCTTCTCGTCTTTTTTAGACTCGATAGATAGAACACCGTCCTCAAGGTTTATGTCTATATCTTTTTTGTTATAACCAGCAAGAGCGATTTGAATATCGTACTTGTTCTTATCCATCTTCACTATATTGTAGTGAGGGAAAGCTGTAGTTTGTATATGGTCTAATTGATGGTCAAACATTGATTCAAAATGTCTGAACGTGTCATCAAATCCTACAGTTAGTGGTCTTAATTGATTGAAAATTGTGAGTGCTTTATTGGTCATGTAACCTCCTATTGTTAAGCAAAGTTAATTTTCTGACAACCCATTAAGGCGTTGTCTAGTATTATATAATAATTATTTATATAATTTCAAGCGCCAGTTTCCTTTTGTCACGGAGTTAAACTGGCAAAGATCACCGTTTTTCAGGTAGATTTCTCTACCTTTTCTATACCCCTACTAGGTCTTACGAATCGCCAAGTAGTAATAATATATATACAACACAGACGGCATAGAAATTCTTAAATTTTCTTAACTTTAACGCCTTTTACGTACTTGTAACCTAACATTTCATCATTTGCTTTCTGAGCTTTTCTGATTACTTTAGCACGTTCTTTTGCTTTTTCACGTTTTATTTCTGATGGTTTAGAAAAGTATTGTTTTGCTCTTAAATCTTTAACGATCCCTGCCTTTTGTACTTTCTTTTTAAGTACACGCATAGCCTTCTCTAAATTACCACCTCTAACTTCAACAGTAATTGACACTAGTCCTTCCTTTCTTTTGTTGGTACATACACAGGTATTTTATCTTCACCTAAATCTAGGTCATGGTATGTATTTGGTTTGTAACTTTTATAATCAGGTGCAGGTGCATGACCTGTAACACCCTTATCAATATCTTCTTTTGTATAAGCAGGTTTCTTACTCTTATCTAAACTACCTAAAACAGCAGCGATACCAGGTTTTAATTTCTGTACTTTGCCACCTTTTTCTAAAAACTTTTTCATCATATCGTCACGTTCTTTTTGTGACATCTTTGGTTTTTCTTTATCTGAATCATATATTCCCATTATATACTCCCTTTGTAAATTAACTTGTGGCCCTTTCGGACCACAAGCGGACTTACACTATGGATAGATTTAGACAGTAAAGTCATCTTCACTATCTTCCTCACTATCATCGGATTTCTTTTCTGATAATATCTCAGCCTCTTCAGCCGCCTTCTTATCAGAAAGAATCTGTTCTACTGAAGCACCACTATCAACTTTAGTGTACAGGTCAACAAATGATGATTTAGTATCATCATCAAATCTATTTGTACAGACAGCGATTGCCTTCATTTTATTTTTAAAGATTCCATATGCCTCAGCAATATGTACAAGTCTTCTCGTTGATATAATTTCATCAACGCCGCCATCAGTATATGTTTTTCTGATAACGTCAGCCCATGTAACTAGATTGTGAGCAAACTTTTGATCTCTTTTACCTGCACTAGCAAGTTTTTGAGCAACAATTTTTTCTTCTACTTTAGCAGTAGGATATTGTTGTTCAAATGTAACAGGAAATCTTTCAAGGAATGCCTCGTTAAGTACATTAGTACCGATAAACTTACCGTCATCACTACCTTGACCTTTAGTGTTAGCAGTTGCGATCACATTAAAGCCAAGTTTAGGTTTAACAAACTTGTTTATCTTTTTAACATAGACACCAGACCCTTCAAGGATAGGTTGTAAACACATAATCTTATTACTTGCAAGGTCAATCTCATCAAGTAAAAGAACAGCGCCACGTTCCATGGCCTCAATTACAGGACCATTTTGCCATACGGTCTGACCATCTTTAAGTCTGTAACCGCCAAGTAAATCGTCCTCGTCTGTTTCAATCGTAATATTACATCTAATCATTTCACGTTTTGATTCAGCACATGCCTGTGTAACAGCAAGTGTCTTACCATTACCAGATAAACCAGTAATGAAAACAGGATAAAACTTTTTAGATTTTACGATATTTTTAATATCTGCATAATTACCAAAGTTAACAAAGTCTGTATCCTTAGCAGGAACTACATTGTCGGTCAATGAAGACACGATATAAGCAGCCTTTGTATCATTGGAAATTTTAGTATCAGTTGTATCAACTGTGGTTGTATCATCCATAGAGTCAACATTAAGAGTATAAACTCCTCTATCAACTTTGTACTTGTCTGATTTTAACCAAGAAGGATTTTTGATAACCTTCTTTTTAACAAGAGCATTAATCTCTGCCCTAGTCACCGTATCTTTTTTGTAAGTATCTTTCAATACTTTTAACACGGCACTTTGTGTTTTGTTTAACTCAATCATTATATAAGTCCTTTCATATTTAAGTTATACATATATGCTATCATTTTTTGGGGTAAAAGTCAAGCGAAAAAAACCCTTCATTTATGCGATCCTTTTGATAAAGTTTTGTAATAATACTCTGGAATTGATTCGATTCTTCATTCCCGACATAAACATCTTTTTAAGACTTCTCTTATTAGTTGAATCTGTTTCAAATACTTTATTAGAAACTTTAGTGCCAGAGTTAACATAGAAGTAAACATCATAAGCAGTATCGTAATCAGCAATAAATTTGTCTTTACTAAACATCTTACGAGCCAACATCTCTTTATTGTAAGGTACTCTTAACATGTATTGTAATTCTCTATATTTTGAAACTAGATAGAAACCAATCAATTGTAAATCGTATTTCTTCTTTAAGTATTTCAACATAACACTTGTGAAATCTCTTTTATCTCTCCAGTAACTATGAGCAGGTACATACTTGCCGTTTAGTTTCAAATGCAATTCGCCAGATTTAGGGTGGTGCATTGAGTTTGAAGCACCATCTGTTAAAGTAACAAGAGCAACTTTGTCGGTCTTGTAACTATCTTTGAATTTTTTGATAACATGATCCATTGCAACAAGTGACTCATTAAGAGGTGTTGAAGATAGATAGTAATCACCAGAGATAGAAGGTACTGACTCGTCTTCATAACTATCACCTCTTCTCCAGTTGTAGTAACCACCAAAGTACATTGCAGCCCTATGTAATATCTGAGCAGTTCTAGTAAAATCTACTTTAGATTGTTTGCCTGTAAACAATTGTACTAATTTTGTTGAAGCGTCAGGTCTGATAGAGTTACCTGTAACTTTGAAACCTGATTGTGAATAGTCATCTTTGGTTTCTCTATGATTATTCATAAACGCATATACTGAAAAAGGTATATTAATCTTTTTACAAAACATTGTTAAGTTAATTAATTGTTCAGTAGTAGCAAGAATATGTTTTTGCATTGAACCAGACCAATCAAGTAATAAAATCATACCGTGATTTTTTTGATTAGGTACAGTAGTAATCTTTTTAAATATATCTTCAGCAAATTTGTAACTATGTAATTTTAGAGGATCAATAATACCTGTTTTATCCTGTGAAGCACGAGCATATAACTTGGCATTTTTTTTCATCTCAAATTCTTTAACTAGATAATTAACTACATTAGAAGACTCTCTAATAAATTTATCAGTTTTAAGTTTTGCCTTGTTGATCTGTTGTTTATCATATTCAGTATTATGGTGTTGTTTATCGTAAACCATAATATCTCTAATAAACTTGTTGTAAGGAATAATTAATTTTTTAAGATCAACTTTTGGCAATTCGCAATAGTCACGTTCTCTAGCCTGATCGTCTGTAATACCTTTGATAGCAGTATCCATCAAGTCATTAGTTAGTGATGTAATTTCTGAAGGTAGACCACTTTCACCAGCACCTTGACCGCCAGTTGTATTTGTTTTTTGTTTATCATCTGACTCTTCTTTAGAGTCTGATTTTTTTTCTAACCATTCAGATACTTTGTCATCTGTAGTCATATCAGATTTTGAATCTTCACTATCTGTTTCTGACTCGTCAACTTTTTTACCTTTAGGGTCTTGTTTATATACTTTTGCAACTTCAGGTTTTTTCTGTAATTCTTTTTTACAATACCCTAGTATTTCTTCAGCAAGTTTTAACACGTCATCAAAGTTTTTACACTTGTCAACAGCGTCAACTAATATTTTTTCTTTGTTAGTAAATTTGAAATCTAATCTTTTTGAAGACTTATAGTATAGGTTGATCTTATCAATAAGAGCATAATTCATCATGTCCCTATCTTTAGTGCCAAAGAAATTATCTTTTAGCATTTTATCAAAACCTTTTAGATAGTCATCAACTAAACCAGGATATTTTTTCTGTATAAGTTTATCAATTCTAGCGTCTTCAATAACGTTAACAAATGATCTAAATTCTTTTGATCTATTACTCATGTCTTTCCATGAATCAGATGGTGTATATAAAGCATGGGATACTTCGTGTCCCACTAACATGTCATATACATGTTTACTTTTTTGTTCTTCTTTAAATATAGGGATTGTTAATATTCTGTTGACTACATCAAACGAGGCAGTCTGTACAGCATTTTCTTGTACTTCAATATTTTCAGTAGCAAGTAATTTTGCAAGTTGTGATTTGTTTTTCATAGTGTCTTTTGTCATAATATACACTTATGCTATACTAAAACGGTTTAAAAGTCAAGCATAGTTTTTGTTGAAAAACAAGGGTTTTTAGGAATAATTTTTAGAACAAAACGAGAACACTTGGTTTTTTACTTCATTCCTATGAAGATTGGCTCATATTTTCTGCCTGGAATGTCAGGTCTTGCGAATCGTCCTATATAATTCTGTGATTGTTTCTTTTCTGATTCTGTGCCTTCTAGTGTAGATTGTACCTTTGTACCTTGTTGAGTTGATAAAGATAACCACCAAACTTGTATATCTTTAAATCCTGCCTCAACCATACAATCGTAGGTGTCTTCTTCAAAGGTCTTATATGATTTTACATTTGCAACATTAAAGCCTGCATATTTACCTGGTTTTAAACCTGTGTATGCGTTTTGTATTGTACGTAATAGAAAACCCTCACGCCATTGATCTTGTTGTGGGAATTTATTAAATGATTGTTCTTCTTCATCACCATATTGTTCATGTCCTAAATAAGGTGGCGATGTAAATACAAAATCTAAACTATTCATATCAGGTACAAACGTTTCTGATCCTTGTTTCAATAGTGTGTATTTTTTATGGTCATGCCCATATTCATCTCTTATTTTTTCTAAACCTGCATATGTAG
>OCZA010000730.1_pt1 | contig 10928 bp, 11 predicted proteins | sample 1539021 | NCBI WGS metagenome assembly OCZA01 (sample SAMEA2619376, study PRJEB22493) | marine metagenome | biome: marine biome (ENVO:00000447); feature: surface water layer (ENVO:00002042); material: "saline water (ENVO:00002010), including plankton (ENVO:xxxxxxxx)" | depth 5 m | reverse complement strand
TTTAGCTAATACAGCAAACTTCTTACCACCCTTTCGTGAGTTCTTTGGTTTGTTATATCCTGAGAATGTTTCACCTGCTCTTTCTATAGCCATGTTATCTCCTTGTTGCAGCAGAACCAAAATAGAATCCTGATATTGCTGCTAGAAAATGTGTATCTGCTGTAGTAATTACTATCCCACCGATACCTTTGAATGTTGTTACTTCTTGTGTACTACCAAATATCCACCATCCCTCTTTAACTTGGTCAAGATACATTAAGTGTACCTGTACTGATGGGTCTAAGAATACTGCTAGTTTAGGTAGGCATACTATAAAAAACACTGCAAGTAATGCCATCCATCTTCTTGTCGTAGATTGATACTGACTGTTATCTTTTCTTGCGTCATTAACTGATGCTCTTTCTATCTCTGCTCTTTGCATAAGATACTTCTGTTGGTCTGCTGAATCTTTAGATTTCTGTGACCATATAGATAGTAGTCCAGTAAATAGACTAGAGCCAAGCATTGTTATAACTTCAAACGGTATCATTCTTTTGTAGCATCCTCTATTTCATTAACTAATCTTTCTCTTAAATCCTGAAACTTTTCTTGATAATCGTCAAAAGATATTAAACCTTTTCTTCTATCGTTATCTAAACTTTTTAGTTCTTTTTTGTATTGTGACTGCAATCCTTTTATTTCTTTACCTTTAAATACAGCTAATCTTTCTACATCTGCTGTATTTACTGTTAAACCAAACGTGCTTAATAAAGCTTCTGTTCCTGATAATGGGTCAGAATATGTTTGATAACCACCCTCTTGAAATGCTTGTGTTACTTTTCTTGATGCAGGATTTAAGTCTGCTAAAGGAGTTCCTGCAAACACTGGTACGTTTGGAATAAAATCTTTACCAAATTGAGACGTTCTGTTTAATAAAATTTCAGCAGGATTAAGCCCCATTTCATTAAATTTTTGTCCAGTAAAACTATCTTGTCCTGCAAAAAAAGCATCATAAGCACTTTTAGCTATGCCACCGGGTTGTAAAAAAGATGGTAAAAACGGTACTGCTTCAGCTCCTTGCCCACCCATTTCAAATACATCTCCACCCGGAAGTTTTCTAGTTATATCAAAATACTTAGCACCACCATTGTTTCCATTATAAGGTAATCTTATATTTGAATAAGACATATCAACATATGGATTTTCAAACATTCTTTTTTTCCTAAAATCTTGCATAAACTTTCTTTCATTGTCTTCTAAATCTTTTGTAGAACCTGCTGTTTCTCTCCCCATATCATTAGCTGCATACCCAAGTGCTGCTAATACTGCAAATTTTTGTGGTCTAACAACTGCTGTTTCTATAAGCAAAGGCATAACCCTGTAACTGTAAGATAAAAATGGTACTGCTGTATTTCTAATAAGATTTACATTAGGACTTCTAATATCATAATCAATAAAATATCTTATAGCATCTTTTGCTGCTTCTTCATTAGTATATAACTTACCAGTCTTAGGATTTATTTGTTCTTTTCTAGTTTTATATAAAGCATATCTAAATATTTTATCTTCTAATTGGTATATATCAGAAGATAATTTATCAGCAGGACCAAAAATCTTAGTGCCTTTTCTTAACTGACGCATACCTGTATCAAGTGCATCATTCATAAAGTCCCCTGTTTTTTCTGCACCATCAGTCTTATGAGTTTTAATTAAATCATCATATACATTTTCTAAATTTCCTTGAGACCTCATTTCTGCTGAAACTAAATCGGCACTTAATCCACCCTCATTATATAAATCTCTTAAATCTTTAGGTAAATCTTCTAGTTCTATATTACCTCTTTCATATTTAAAAATATCTTTAAATTCTTTAGATGCTTTAGAAAATGTTTTCCAACTCCCGTTTGACATATAGTACATAGAAAAATTAGCAACTAAGTTATTCATATGTACAGCAGGGTTGTATACTGTTTTAGTTTTTTTCCAAAATCTTTGTGCTTTAAACCACTTGTTTGCTAGTCCACTACCATACGCAAAGTTATCTTCTTTAATCTTAGTTAATAGTTCTATATCTTTAAACATATCTTCAGAAACAACTTTGCCATTTAATGCTCCATATTTAGGTATGTTATCTCCTACCTCATCTTTTATAAATTCATTAGGTATAACTTTGTACCCACCATCTTTCATTTCTTGTAGGGTAGCAAACTGTTTATCTTTTCCAATCAATGTGCTTTGGTCAAAAACATATTTTCCTGCTCCGTCATCAAAAACTCCTTTATAAAATCTTCCTAAACCTAATGTAGTGTTTAAATCTTTTGCTGTTCTAGCTACTGACAATGCAGCATCTTCTATTTCACCAAGTTCTTCTCTTTCTTTTTTTGTAAGCTGTGCAATAATATCATGTGTCCCGTCTTCATTATCTTTTACAATAACTCCGTAGTTAGACCCTTGGTCTAGGTCACTCTTTTGTGCAATATAATCAGGGTCAGCTTTGCTTTGTACTCTATTTATTAACTTACCTCTTTTTTCTACATCAACGATATCTGTATCTGCAAATTTTTTTTCGTAATCAGTTTTAATTTTTGTATCTAAAATTCTTTCTTGCCTTAAAGGGTCTACAATTTTTGATACTTCTTCAGATTTTACACCTGACTTTACTATAACTCCTCTACCTCTAACGCTATCCCCTCTTATCTTACCCAACACACCTTTAAGTTTTGCAGCTTCTTGTGGTCCTTTGGTATCTAAAACTTTTTGATAAGTTCTTCTTAGGTATGAATCAAGATTTGTTTTAAATATATCGTCACTTAATATACCTGCATCTCTCATATCTTCACCTAATTTAGTAAAAATTTTTATTTTTTTATCTTTTAATCTTAAAAGATTATCAACTACTTCTTGAGATATTTTATTTTTGTCTGACATTTTAGTTAAAATTTTATCGTTCATATCTCCACTAAATAATTGATATGCAAGTTTATTTTCTTCAGGTGTTAATTTACTTAAGTCAGCATGTAGAGAAGAAAGAGCAGATTGATGACCTGATATCGTACCTTTCATTTTATTCCATTGAGTATATATTTCAGGTGACATATGTATATCAGGGTTAATAGCATAAACTAATTTGTTTCCCATTTCTGTATCTTGAAATTTACTTCCAAGTTTTTTACCCCCAAGAAAAGCAAGTGCTGTAATACCTGTGTTAATCATATATTCTTCAGCAGAATTAGAATCTTCTAAATAATTTAAACCTATATATGCTCCACCTAATGCTCCTGTAGCACCTAACGGATTTTTTGTCATAGAGTTCCATAAAGGTCTTCCAACTTTTTCAGCATATTTTTGAGACATAGTCATTTGTTCTGCTAAACCTTTATTTTTTAAAACTTCTTCTTCTTTTTCTTTTGCAGATAACTTTTGTAATCTTTGTATTTCTACTTCATCATCTATTTTTGTTAAAGCAGATGACTCATCGTCAAATCCTAATGCTTTTTTACCTGCTATTCCTATAACTCCTGTTATAGCACCACCACTAACTGCACCTAGTCCTGCTTGATACATTTTTTGTTCCCACATTTCTGTGTTGTTTGCAAAAGAATTTTCATCTGTATATCCTGCTGCACCAAATCCTGCCCCATATGCCATACCTTGTTTAACTAACGATGATATTGATTTAGCTTTTGCTACTGGTATTACCCAACCAAATGGGTCAGCTATTACGCCACCCATGTATGTTGCTAATGCTGCTTTCCCATAATCTTTATTAGCAAATATTCTATTAAGTTTAGCTTGGTCTTGTTTCATGGTTTCTTCACCAATGCCAACTATTTGTTTTATACCTCTATATGTATCTGCAAATCCCATGCTACCTGCAAAAGATAATGCTTCTTTTCTTGATAAACCACTGACATCTTCTCTTACAGTTCCTACCTTACCCTCATTAATAGTAGAGTATTGTGATGGAGTTGTTTCTTCGTTAAACATATTTGACATGTCTACAGTAGATTGAGATGGAGGAGTCATTTCCTCATCTAATATCTTAGAAATGTCTACCACTACTTACCTGCCCAAGAATTAAATTGTGCAATAGTATCCTCCCAAGTATGTTCTTGGTCTAATTTTCTAGCTTCATCTACAGCTTTAATATGTGACCTTTGTAGTGCATCAAACAAACCGGTGTCACTTAAAAAAACATCATACATTTCATTCTTAAATAATTCTTGTGATGGAGGTGGAATTTGTGCAGTTAATAATGCTCCGTCTTTTTGTTTTGTCATTCCAAGAACAGAGTCATATTTAAAATATAATTTATCGTATGCACTTAGTGCATCTTTAGCTTCTGCTCTAGTTTCTTTTTTAGCTGCAAGTTTTGTAGCAGCAGAATCTTTTTGTAATTTTTGTACAGCAGCAATTTGTGTTGTAGCATCAGCAGACACATCTTTTAATACTCTACTAGCTACATCATAACCTGACTCACCCATTTTTCTTTGACCCATTATACCTATACCTGCTCTTATCAAAGCAGCGTTTTGTATAGCTTTGAGCATGTCTTGAGTATTACCTGCTGTTGATGGAGCAATAAGTTCACCAAGCCCTGATGCTAAATCTTTTTCTTCTTTGTCTATAGCCATTAAAACATTCCTCCTTGTCTTCTGTATTTTTCATATGGGTCTTCATAATCTTGCAATACTCCTTTTGTAGCTGTGGGTATTTTAGTTACAGGTGGTGGTTTAGGTTTGTCTGTTTGAAAAGCACTAAGCAATGTCATTAATGTATTAGGAGACATTCCTTTAGTAGCTTCTGCTACAGCTTTAACAGCTTCTTTTCCTTTAAATTGTCCTGTTGATAAATCATATGTATCTTGTATGTTTGCTCTCATTGTAGCCATAGGGTCTGACTGTGCTGTACCTTGTGTAAGGTCCATTGGTCTTACGCCCATCATAGCATCTAACAAACCTATAGGTTTTCCATCAGGTCCTATCTGCCCCATGATTGGTTTAGCTTGTTGTGCATCAATTTGTCTTTGCATTTGTGCTTGTACTTCAGGACGCATACCCATAATGCCACTTGCATATTGCTCTACTTCTCCAGTTACAGGGTTAGTATATATTTTATCTAATCTTTCTTTTTCTTTTTCTTCGTCTGATTTAAAGATACCGGTCATAAAATTTAGATAATCTTTATTTAAAAAACTATTAATCATAATATCTCCTAATCAAATAAACTGCCAATTGCTAATGCACCTGCTACAAAAGGTGCGTATGGAGTTAGTGCTGTTGCAGCAGAACCAGTTAATCCTCCTCCCATAGCACTATAAGTACCTAAACCTACTAAACTACCACCTATTGCTCGTTGCATAAATGATGGGTCTCCACCTGACATAGATGTAGTTTGTGAGCCGGGTAACATATTACCTAATGCTATGTCTGAGTATTGTCTTAGTGCTTGTTGTGGAGCTTGTTGTCCAAACTCAAACCTTGCTCTTGCATCATCTATAGCTTGTTGTTGTCTTGCTTGTTCTGATAATCCTACTTGACCTAATGTTTGTGCAGGGGCTAATCCCATTTGCATTACACTTGGAGCTAAACTAATTGCTCTTTGTTGTGCATCAACAGAATCTTGATATGCTTTGGAATACATTTGAGAACTTATATCACCTGCCTTTTGCATATAATCTGCTATAACACCTTGTTCAAGTACAGCTTGTCTTGTACCACCTAACTGACCTGCACCTGTAGCACCACGTCTAGCTTGTTGTAGTAAACCTTGTGCTTGTCCATAGACTGGTCTTAGTGCAGCTTCTGTTGCACCTGCAAGATATGGATTTTCTGATAACATCTGTGGTTGCATTAACCCAAATTGATTAGCTAGTGCTACTTGATTAGCCATAACTTGTTGGTTACCCAAAGCTTGGTCAGCTATCATTTCTTCTGCTTGTATAGTTCTATCACTTGGACTTGCATATGTTTGTCCGGGGAAAAATTGCATTGGACCTTGTTGATAAAGTCTCTGCGATTCTCCATATATATCAGTTAGATAGGGTTGTTGTCCTACCCATGGGTCGGCTTTTTGGACGGTATTAGTACCTCCTCCTCCACCTTTACTCATAGTGTTCTCCTAATGTATTGTTGTGAGTTCTTTTCCAACTATGGTATATGTTTGTTCATAACCAAAGTTCTTTAATTTTTTAACGAATCCTTTTCTGCATACAGTTTCCATAGCTTCACAGTCTTGTTCTTCTGACCAATCTTCTAGTACATCTAATACTTGTGAGACCCATTCATCCATGCCATTGCCACCTAGTGTAACTATCCTACATACTTTTTTTTGTGGGTAGTTTATTATTTGTGTAGTAACTACAGCTTTAATTTCTTTATTATTATCTTCATCGAATACAACCCATAACTGCATTTCTCCATCTTTTAAAAAGTAATAGATATCATGCTCATTCATTTCTTCTTGAGCTTTATTAATACCCATGACTACATACTCTACACAATGTTCCCATACATCATCAATATATCTTGATGGTATTCCTGAAACGTATATCATTTATTTCTCCTTTTATAATTTAACCCAACTTCCTGCTGCATTTCTAAAGTATATACCCTCTCCACTTCCGGGATTAAAGTTAGTACCGTCAGCATATATTATATCTCCTTGTTTAATTCTATCAGGTGCTACATTTTTTACTTCTATAAAGGTTGTTGCATTTTCTTCCAATGCTCCTTGTAGCTTAATAAATTCCTCAAAAATATATCTAGGTAAATCTTCGGGGTCACTAGGTACAGGATTAGGTACATACTTAGGGGCTTGTGCCATTACCTTTCTCCTATAACTTCGTATTCTAAATCATAACCATTAAGTTCAAATGGACTGTTATCTGTGTGTTGGAATCTAACTGATATATATTTTCCTGTGCTTCTACAATCTACTTTGTTATTAAGTGTTGGGTCAAAGCTTTGTCCTGCTGTATAAGTATATGTGCCATTAGGTGACATAGAACTTCCAACTGATACAACGACAACACCTGAACCACCAACTTTAGGTGTTAATTTTCTTACTTGTTTAACAGTATTAGTATTACCATCTAGGGTTAATCCTTTTCTTTCTAGTGTCGATATATAATTTTCACCATCAAACTGTCTGCCAATATCACCACGGTACAATTTAGTATCTGCAACACCTGCCATTAGTATACTTCTTTCTGTAGGATTATAGGTTCTTTCTCCCCATACTCCACTATAATCAATCCATGTATCTGATTGAGTATTCCAAGTTATAGATGTAGAACCGGGGTCTACAATTCCATTACCAATGTGATAAATATTAGGCAAATCACGAAAAGTAAATGAGTTATTAACATAGTTATAAATTAATGCTTTGTTACAATATTGCGAACCAACTGTAGGGTAACACACCCACATTTCTGTTTGTTGTACATTATGTGCAACAAAAGTAAGATTATAATACGCATCATTTATGTCGTCAAATAATTCTTTTTTAACTAAGTCAGTAGCTACAGATTGTTTTTTTACTCCATCATGTACTACTAAATCTCCTTGAGTAACTACAAAATGTTTACCATCAAATTCTGCTATACAGTTTCTTGTTAATACACCTGTATCATTAAATAACTTTTGAAAACTAAATACAAGATTACCTCCAATGTAGTTAGCTAACCATGTAGAGTTTTCTTTGTATATAATAAATGATTGTTTAAGAGCCAATCCGTCTACAATAAAATCTGACTCATCACCTAATGTTATTTCACCTGCATCATTTGTTGCTGCTGCTGTCCATGTAGATGGGTAATTAAAGTTTTCTGCTGCATCGCCCCATCTAACTTTATTAGGAAACTCAACTCCACTTTCTGTTAAATTAAGTGCCATTAAATAATTACCAAAAGCTTTAATAGTTTTGCAAGTTGTACTAGCTACCCAATTAGGTAAATCACTAAACGCACTAGCTGTAGTATTTGCTAATGCTTGTGGGTCATCTACTCCATTGCATAGTATAGGTAATCCATTATATACAGTTCCTGTCCAATTGCCTATCGTAGTCAAATTAGTAGCATAATCGCCACCTGAAGCTCGAGTAACATCTGTATGAGTAGTACCATCAGTTCTGTAAATCTTTGTTGTACCTGCATAAAACCAATAAGATGTTGTTCCAGTAGACCAGTTTAATACAAAGTATGGAGCTACTGTAGGAGTCCCAAACACGACATCATGCCCTTTAATTTTTTTTCCTGCGTTATCAGTAAACCTTATGTTACTTGCATGTGAATAAAACTCAGGTGGAAGCACAGTATTATTTGTATCTTTTATCATGCCCTTTGGGGCAGGTGCTACAAATGTTGCCATTACTTATCTCCTGATAAAAATATTGTGTTCAATACTATTCTTAAATTATGTTTCATTGGGTTTTGTCCTGCATGTAATAATGACGAATCAAATAACAATCCTTTGCCTTTTTCGTGTTTGACTCTTTTGTCTATTTTGTTATCTTTGAAAAAAAAAGTATCTCCGTCAGATTCATTCAAATAAACAAGAAAAGATTTAAAGTTTAAATCAGGTCTTAACTCAACATTGTTTATATCATAATGTGGAATTTGATAATTGTTATCTTTAAAATCTATTAAAGGAAAGGTTACATTAATTTTCATTCTTAATATTTGTTTAACTGATATGTCAGTTTCATCAAAAACTTTTGCAAAAAAATTATAATGCTCAGAATGTTTTGCATTATCATAAAATAAATGGTGCATTATTTGACCACCATCATTTATGTTTTTATCGTCAAATTCTCCTCTGCTTGTTTTTCTATCATAAATAAACTTTATGTTAGACTTTGTAACAATTCTGTTTGCTTCCTCTAAAAAGGAATTACTTATGTTATAAGTTTTTATTATGCTGTCCTTTTCCACATGTATACTACAATGTATGGTTGTAAGTTGTTGTGTGCTGAACCACCACCAGTATTATCTGTTGTTATGTTATTTGTAAGAGTTCTTCCGTTACCACCTGTAATATCTAAATCGTTGCTATTAGGTGCAGGGCTTATTCCAGACTGTCTATTGTGATTGTGAGATGGCATTTCAGCGATACTCAATGTGTGTGTTTTAGCACCACCAGTTTCTTCTGCTGCATCGAATTCTGACTGTGTTGCATCTATACCAACTGGCACACGACCTGCACCAAATGCTACCCATGTTCCAAAACCAAGTAATGATGAGGGGTTGTTAGCATTAGTTGCATTGATGTAAATAGAGCCGACAGGGTACACATCTGACATAGTAACTAAACCAGTAGCTCCTGATAATGTACCTGTAATAGTTAAATTTCTAATTCCCGTAATGTCTTTACTTGCATCTACAGTCAATGCTTTTGATGCTTCTACTGTCCCAAGCGTAGCTACGTCTACATAATTAAGTTCTGAAGTAGTTGCAGTAACTCCATCAAGTAAATTTAATTCTGTATGAGTTGATGTAACTGCCCCTGTTATATTAGGCAGCGAATTTTTAATTGTTGATTTAATAAGTCTTATATGGTCATCGCCTTGAGCAACAGAATCTGTTGAACCCGGATTCGATGTATTAAGACTATCTATATATGTTCCTGTTTCTAATCCCATTATGTCCTCTTTAAAAATAAATGTTCTATAAACCATGCAGGAGGGTCTATTTCCCACCATTTGTGTCCATGTCTGTAATCGTTTGATATTGTGTGATGATAATTATGCCAACCCTCACCCCAACTAATTAGAGATGTAAGTGGGCTATTAACAGCAGTACAATCTTTGTTGGGTTTAACCACAATATAACCAAACTGTTTCATATGTGGTATAACACCAAATGCTCCTGCTGCTTGATATACACATGCAGCAGGAAAACTAAAAGCAAATATACCTAACACTGGGTCTATAGAATATAAGACACCAATGTAAATAAATAATAATTTCCAATAATGTTTCGTAATAAACATATAATCTTTATCCTTAAGTATATCATTAACCATAGACTTAGGTACTTTTATGGGGTCATATAATGTAAGCCACGCTCTTATATAACCTATTCTTTCAGGAGATTCGTTGTCCTGTTTACTGCCACTATACATGTGATGATATCTGTGCATTGCTGTCCATGATAATGGACTACCAAATGCAGGTATAATTGTTAAATACTTTAAAATCTTTTCTTTTACAGGAGTTGTTGTAAAACTTCTGTGTGCCATAAATCTGTGTATAGCTATGTTTGTGCCAAATATATTTACAAATGCCCAAGCAATTAAACCATAAACAATATAATCAAAATAATAAATACAACCAAATATAGCTACTATATGATTTATTAATGCTAATAATTGTATTCCTTTTGCATGGTTCATACCCACCTCAATTTAGTAATTATCCAAACCCAAGGGTCAAACTTACAATGTTTCAGTTTAGGTTCTATGTGATGTTGTTTGTGATATGATTCTGAAAACGCTACAGGGTACATATAAGGTACATCTTTTACTTTACCTAAATGACACATAATTCCAGTAACTAACATTACCCAAAATGTAGTCATAGCTACTGCTGTTGCCCAAGTTAAAAACCATTCAAATGGTAAGACTAAGAAAAGAATAGCATTGAACACGTAAACCAACGTTGTTTCATATTTAGTTAAATATAATTGCCATTTATTTCTTAGTCTATCTGTAACAAGTTTAATATTAAATTCTTGTTCATGTGTTCTAAATATAATATTAAACCAGTTTTTGTACTTAGGACTATGAGGGTCTTTGTTAGTATCAAAATGTTTATGATGATTTCTATGCCATGCTGCATAAGATACTGGTGTTCCAATTAATGCAGTCATAGATACTACACTCATTATGTTTTGAAACCATACTGGTGGATTCCAAAGATTGTGTGTTGCCCATCTGTGTATAAACAAACTC
>OCZA010000729.1_pt1 | contig 10929 bp, 5 predicted proteins | sample 1539021 | NCBI WGS metagenome assembly OCZA01 (sample SAMEA2619376, study PRJEB22493) | marine metagenome | biome: marine biome (ENVO:00000447); feature: surface water layer (ENVO:00002042); material: "saline water (ENVO:00002010), including plankton (ENVO:xxxxxxxx)" | depth 5 m | reverse complement strand
ATTCTTCCGTGAACGTTGTTGAACTCGTGGGATTGGCCCAGATAATAGGCCGGGGTTTTGGAAGAGCATCCAATACCCGACATCTTCGCGATTCGATGGGGTTTGATTCCATTCTCCCAAGCAGCGGTCACAATGACATTGGAAATCTGGTCGTGACCACATCCTGGACAGAGTGAAGAGGGTCCGCCTGTGTAACTGTCCTTTGGCTCGTTGATGACGTTCAATTTGATGGCACGTGCAGGTCTGTCGCTCATTGGCTCACCTCCTCGATTGTTTCGAGAATTTTGTCAGCATAAATCCGAGCACGAGGCGGCATTCCGTCCGAGTATGCGACGGAGTGAACCATACCAACAATGTCGTTTGGGAGTTCTCGACGTAGAATACCCCAGAGCTGTCCATCACGGTTTATCTCCAAAACAATGGTCATTCGGTGCCGGCGAATGAAGGCTTCAACATCACTGTGAAGTGGTAGAGAGCGCACGCGGCATTGACTCACCTTGAGACCGGTTGCTTCCAGAATATCATCAATTTCCTGAATTGTATTTTCCATGCTACCGTAGTAAATAACGCCAACATCGCCTTCAACCTCTTCGCGCATCAACGGAGCAGGGAGGTTGTCTCGCGCACCATCGATTTTGTCTCTGAGACGCTTCATGAGTGCGAAATAATCGTCAGGTTTCTCCGAGTAGACTCCGTCCGGATTGTGACCAGTTCCACGGTAGAGAATCGGGGCCATGCCGCTTCCTGGCAGCGTACGGTAAGGGATTCCATCGCCATCAACATCTCGGTAGCGTCCAAAGTTCTCCATCGCCTCAAAGACATCTTGCTCACGAATTGTTTTCCCCCGATCCATGGGCGCATCAGGGTAGGTAAAGCCTTCACATGCCCAGCGATTCATTCCGAGATCAAGGTCAGAGAGTCCAAAGACTGGTGTTTGATAACGCTCAGAAATATCGAAGGCTCTCCATCCGAATTCAAAGCACTCTTCAACGGTGCCTGGAATGATGACAATGTGTTGCGTATCACCGTGGCTTCCCTCATAGAGCATTGAAAGGTCGGATTGCTGCGTTCGGGTTGGTAGCCCTGTAGAGGGTCCGACACGGTTGACGTCCCAAAAGACAGAAGGAATTTCAGCGAAGTAAGCCAATCCAATGAATTCCTGCATGAGCGAGATTCCTGGTCCTGAAGTTGCGGTCATACCACGCCCTCCTGCCCAGCCAGCCCCGAGGACCATTCCCGCAGCTGCGAGTTCATCTTCCGCTTGGATGACTGCACACGTGGATTCACCTTCGTCGTTGGTGCGTAAGCGAGGCAGCCAACCAATGATGCCTTCAGCGAGGCTTGAGGATGGCGTAATCGGATACCATGCGAGGAGCTGAACTCCACCGAAGATGCAACCAAGTGCGGCAGCTTCGTTCCCTTCCATGAAGAAGCGTTGTTGCTCAATCGCCCGTGATTCGACAACATACGGGTCGCCTTTTGTGAAATTCTCTTTCGCATGATTGCGTCCAAGTTCGAGTGCGGTTGTGTTCAGTTCAATCGCCGATGCCTTTCCTCTGAATTGGCCTGCAACCGCCTTGTGGAGAGCTTCGTCAGTGATGCCAAGCAATTCAGCCAAAACCCCGACGTAAACGATGTTGGTCACGAGTTTCGCCAGCTTTGGACTGAGTGAACGAGCAAGTTTTGTCATGGGTACAGGATAAGAAACGACGTCTTCACGATCCATGGGCATCTTTGAGTCCATGTTCCATATGACCACCGATCCAGGCTCAAGCGCAGCCAAATCTTCGACCCATGTCGCCTTGTTGACGAGGACTTGGATGTGCGTTCGGTCACCGGGTGCTTGGTATCCTTCATCCGAGAGTCGAACGATGTACCACGTTGGCAAACCGGAGATGTTGGAAGGGAAGAGGTTCTTTCCGGATACAGGGACGCCCATGTCGAAGAGAGACTGCAAAAGAATCAGGTTGGCTGATTGTGATCCGGTTCCGTTAGCGGTTGCGATGTTGATGGTGAAGTCGTTGGCGATGGTATCCATCTATTGTGTCTCCTTAGGCTCTGCGACGCGGGTCGCGGCCTCCTGATTTACGCCCATCGCTTTCATCACTTCAATATGTTGTAGTAAAAACCTCATCATTCCTATCCGTGAAGGTCAAAAATGGAAGCGGTTCTGAACAACCATGGCGGACGATGCATTAAGCGAGGCTTGGGAAAAAGCAGCGAAGGACATCACGAAAGGAAAGAACGAGGGTGCGCTCCAAACATTACGGGCAGCGGACCCCCAGGCGAGTGACCCAATGACCGCACGATTGGTCGGTGAAGCAACGTGGAACATCGCCAAAGCAAACGATTCAAAATCCGACTATCGAAAGGCTGCTATGTTCCTGCGAGAAGCAAGCAAGAACAACCCTAAGGACAAGAAAACCAGTTCTCTTTACAACAAACTCCTCAATGAAATGCAAGAAAAGCGCATATCTGAGACCGTTATTCCTCGATTGTTCAACAACGGAGGGCCGACACCTGCTGGAATTTTTGCAATATTCGGAGGATTCCTCCTTGTTCTTGGAATGATCACAATCGCAAACTTAGAGTCCACCACAACCGATTATGTTGAATTGAATTTGTCATGGACCGAGAACGGAGCAACAAAAACCGGAACCGTCTCGCTCGAACTCTATCCAAACGACGCTCCAGCGCATGCTGAGAACTTCAAACAACTCGTCGTTCAAGGAAACTATGATGGCACACAATTCCATCGTGTCATCGATGATTTCATGATACAAGGTGGAGACTTCACGAACGGGGATGGAAGTGGTGGCCATGCAATTATTTGGGATGGATACTGCAATGGACAAGCGATGGACAACTCAACCAATTGTGCTTCTACAGGTTGGACATTGGGAGATGAAGCCGACAATGGTTTGATCCACGACCCATGCGTCATCTCAATGGCAAAGACTAGCGCTGATCATACAGGTGGTAGCCAATTCTTCTTGCTCCCAGAAGATGCTCAAGATTCATCATCTGGACAACCAGGCACGCCTTGGTTGGATGGAAAGCATACTGTCTTTGGAAAAATCACATCCGGTTGTGATCATGTGACTTCAATTAGTCATGTTGAAGTTGATGGGTCAACCCCAGTCGATGATGTTACCATCGAATCTGCTACATTCGTAGGTCAAGATGAAACAGACCCATGGTACAAGTTCTGGTAGGTAACGCTCAGAGAACAGAATAGCACGGTTGATTAGGGGGGCGCGAGTCCGCTTAACCATGAGCGAATTGGACCCGTTTTTGGCGAAGCGAGAACTCGAGGTTGGAGGGGCGTATTATGCGCTTTCTGCACTTGATGATGCTGGAATTTCCACCAAGCATCTTCCTTATTCAATCCGAGTGTTGTTGGAGGGTGCACTACGCAACTGCGATGGGTTCCTGATTCGAGAAGAGGATGTCAAAGCCATTGCTGGATGGCAAGCCGATGGCGAACGTGGTGAAATTCCATTTCGTCCGTCGCGAGTTATTCTTCAAGATTTTACAGGCGTTCCAGCGGTTGTTGACTTGGCTGCACTCCCTGATGCTATGGTCCAGATGGGCGGAGACCCAGAAAAAGTCAATCCCCAAGTTCCAGTCGATCTTGTCATTGATCATTCTGTGCAAGTCGATATTTCTGGAGCAAACCCTGATGCATTGAAACTCAACCTTGACATTGAGTATCATCGCAACATGGAGCGCTACACGTTCCTCAAGTGGGGGCAACAATCCCTCGCCAATTTCCAGGCGGTTCCGCCATCTCGAGGAATTGTCCATCAGGTCAATCTTGAATTCTTAGCCAGTGTTGCTCGCACAGAGAACAATATCTGGCTCGCTGATACCCTCGTTGGAACCGATTCTCACACCACAATGGTCAACGGTCTTGGTGTTCTTGGCTGGGGGGTTGGTGGAATCGAAGCAGAAGCCGTCATGCTCGGCCAACCGATTTACATGCTCTCTCCAGACGTTGTAGGCGTACGATTGACCGGTTCGCTCAACGATGGAGTTACTGCAACAGACATGACGCTGAGGATCGTCGAGATGCTTCGAGAGCATGGTGTGGTCGGAAAATTTGTTGAATTCTTTGGTCAAGGGATGGCAGCATTGTCCCTTGCTGATCGTGCAACAATTGCTAACATGGCGCCAGAGTATGGTGCAACCTGTGGATTCTTTCCCGTTGATGAGCGTACCATTGAGTACCTCCGGTTGACGGGCCGCGACGAAGAGGCTCTTGCAGGCGTTGAGGCGTTTTCCAAGGCGCAAGGACTCTGGTACAATGCAAGCGATGCAGAAAAAACCTACACAGATGTTTTGGAGCTGGATTTAGGCACAATTCTTCCTGCACTTGCAGGTCCAAAGCGACCACAGGATCGTGTCGATTTGAAAGACATGAAATCTCATTTTGTGGAGTCGCTTACCAATGAGTTGGGTTTCGAGGGTCATGGACTGGATGAATCCGAACTCAACAACGGAGCCATTGTTGAACGCGAAGGAGAAATTTACGACTTGAATCATGGTGACGTTGTGATTGCAGCGATTACTTCGTGTACGAACACCTCAAACCCAGACGTCATGCTTGCTGCGGGACTCCTTGCTCGCAAGGCACGCTCGCATGGACTTGAAGTCAAGCCTTGGGTTCGAACGTCCCTTGCTCCAGGAAGCAGAGTGGTGACTGAATACTACGAAGCAACCGGACTCCAGGACGATTTGAACGCACTCGGCTTCAATGTCGTTGGGTATGGATGCACGACATGCATTGGAAATTCGGGGCCACTGCCCGAGGAAGTCGATGCTGCAATTGATGAAGCAAATCTTGTTGTCGGAAGCGTTCTGTCCGGGAACCGAAATTTCGAAGGACGAGTTCATGGAAAAGTCAAGGCATCGTACCTAGCATCACCCCCACTTGTTGTTGCATATGCGCTCGCAGGTACCCTCGAAATCGACCTTACAACCGAACCGATCGGACATGCAGCCGATGGCTCGCCTGTCATGCTCTCAGATCTTTGGCCTTCAACTGCTGAAATCGAGGAGGCACGTTCCGCCATCACGCCAGAAATGTTTACTCAACGTTATGCTGATGCGATGAATGAGCCACGTTGGGATTCCATTCCCTCCGAACCCAGCCCACTCTATCCATGGCAAGAAGAATCGACTTACATACGCCTTCCAACCTTCTTTCAAGATCTCTCGCCAGAGGCTGACCCAATCCAGGGCATTCACGATGCGAAAGTGCTGTTGAAACTTGGCGATTCGATTACAACGGATCATATCTCTCCTGCAGGATCTTTCCCGACAAGCGGCCCGGCAGGGAAATGGCTTGTTGAACGCAACGTCGAAAAAGGCGATTTCAACTCATTTGGAAGCCGACGAGGAAACCACGAAATTATGATGCGTGGCACGTTTGCAAACGTTCGAATTCGCAATCAACTTGCTCCCGGAACAGAGGGCGGATATGCCATCGACCACTCCACGGGTGAGATCACCTCTGTTTACGAGGCTGCAATGAGCAACGATGGCCCGATGGTCGTCCTAGCAGGATCGCAATACGGAACAGGCTCTTCACGAGATTGGGCCGCCAAGGGCACTTACTTGCTTGGGGTAAAAGCAGTTCTTGCGACCTCGTTTGAGCGTATTCACAGGTCGAATTTGGTTGGCATGGGTGTCCTACCGCTGACGTTCAAGGAAGGAGAATCGCATGAATCACTCGGACTCGATGGGACTGAATCGTTCACAATCCCTGTAACAAACGATGTTCAACCTCTACAAGATTTGACCGTAACAGCTTCACACCCAAACGGTGCGAGCAAAACATTCACTGTTTCAGTGCGGCTTGATACCCCTGTTGAGGTCGAATATTATCGAAACGGAGGAATTCTCCATACTGTCTTGCGTCAACTCGCAACATCCACAGAATCGATATCTTGAAATGGAATCGAATGGAGTTGACGCTGTGGCATCTGGAGACGTTCGCTTCACGTTTCGCTCTGATGAAACAGATGTCAATGTAATAATCGAAGGCAAAAAAGGGTGGGTCGAAGGTATCGTTGATGAACTCGGTCTGTCCGACGTAGGTCTCACAATGCCAATAGGCGTACAAGTGCGCTCCAAAGAGCCCGATGCAATATCCGAAGAAAGTGATGAAGAAGACACACTCAAAGCTCCAACCGATATGGGGCCTGAGCCGGATCCAAGCAGAATTCCGGTTGTAAAACGTCCAATTGGTGCATTGAATGTTGAAATCGAAATTGAAAAAATTGGTCTCGAGCCACCCGGCCAAAACGACGTCTTTGAGTTGATGGATGCGTTTTCTGAACTTGACGAACCCCGGCCGATTCAAGGAGAGATGAGCGTTGATCCTATGGCAGAGGCTTGGCTGAAGGAACTCATGCGCCTTATTGTCCGAGAAGGGGGGCGAACCGCACTTGCAACCGAGATGATTGAAGAGGTGGCGAGCACCAAACTTGGCGGACGAACTGGAGTCGAATTAAGCGTGTGGCTTGAATCGCTGTTTGCTGCAGGAAAATTGGTTAAAATTCACGGCGGAGATTCGACGGGTTGGGGTCCTTCCCCGCGCTGGCTCGGATAAGTAACAAATGGGCCGCAATATCGCACATTCGCATCCCGTTTGGCGAAGCGTAGCATCAAAGGGGTTATAGTGGAAGTATGAGTGGCTTAGATGAGTGATATTGATGCAAACAAAGACAAACCAAATCGGGGCAAAACTTCGAAGCGTATTCCTTGTACTCATAATGGTCTTATCGACAACTGCCGCATTTGCAACCAATGCAAGTGCTTCTGCCGCACGAAACTACACCACAAACCGAGATCCGATTGACATCGGTATTGCGGATTTCAATTGCGATGGCCACAACGATATGGCCATAGCGACCGATGGTACTCACACCATCACTATTCTGTTGAATGACGGGACAGGGGATTTCACTGAGCGTTACGATGTTTGGGTCTCAAAGAACACCTCCCGAAACGCAGAGTGGGACGAGTTCTCCAACGTACAATTCCTTGAAGTTGGTGAATTCAATGGTGACAGCGCGCCTGATATCGCCATCTTCCAGCGAAACAATCCATTCAAGACAGACGACAATGGCGCACCAGCAGGTGAGCCAGGCAACCTCACCATTCTCGAAAACGACGGATGCAACTCTGACTCATTTACCATTGGCCAGCGATTCACTCACTTCTGGGCATGGGATCTTGTCGTTGGCGATATCAACCAAGACGGTAACGATGATGTTCTCATTCTCGACCTCCTCAACGACATCTCCAACCAGCGTGTTGTGACCTACATGGGTCCAATTGGAGCAAGCACTGCACCAATGGTAACAGCGCTGGGAACGGCAAACACAAATTCCTATCGGAGTCTTGAAGTTGGCGACTGGGGCGAAGGACAGCAAGGTCTGGGAAGCCAGTGCTACGATGAGGACATTTGGCTCCTGCGATCCGAAGGTACGGATTATGCAACCGGCCAAACCACAAACCCTGGGAACGACGACAACGTAACCGTTATTGAATTCAATTGTCAAACAAACCTCTTCCCTGCAACCTACACCTTCTCAACATCACCGCAAGCAGGTTCACACGTCGTCAACATGGCGAACACATTCGGTGAATTTGACATCGGCGACATCGACGATGACGGAACAATCGATACCATTGCAATGACCCAAGGGAACCTTGAGAACATTACCTTCTCGACATCATCCGCTGTTGGAACATGGTCCACACCCGCACTTGCTTACTTCGGTCCATACATCTCCTACGACCTTACAATTGCAGACATAAACGGAGACGGAGAGCCAGATTTCGTCAATCCAACCGTTGCTTATCAGCAAAACACTTCCGACTCTGCTGGTGGTTCAACATCTTCCTTCTGGCTTAACTTCCCAACATCAGTACAGGTTACACTTTCTGATGGGTCAGGTGGGCACGTAACACCTCTGTCCTACGAGGCAGGCCGCCGACCGAACATCGCAGTCGTAGGCCAACTTGCTGGTGCATCGACCTCTGCTCCTGACATTGTTGTTGGACACACTTCCTACAACTTTGGAAACTGGGTTGACAATCTTGGCTGGGATGGTCAATACGATTATGTTACGGTTGTCGAAATGGACAGCAAAGACATCGCCGTAACGGGCATTGATATCAACCCAGTCGATCGATTCTTTGGCATTGTTGGAGAGGGTACTCGTGACATCAACGTCACCATCACCAACACAGGAATGGATACACTTACACAATCCGCAACCCTTGATGTCGAACTCAAAGTTGTTGACGAGACGAACTCATCCAATGCTACGGTATTCACTCATGATTTCGATAATCCAGCAGACGCCACCGGTTGCGGTGGAGGCTGCACATGGTCCTTTGATGAGTACATCGACCAATCCTCAAGTTGGATTTTGGAAACCAACCACTCTGTTGGAGCAACCGATGGCAACAATGCTGCAAACTTCTCAGCGAATTACCAAAACCCAACGGATTTCATGTGGGCTGGTGAGTACAAGACCAACAGCAGCGGCGATTTGTGGTCCGGTTATGGACGACATTGGGACGACGCTTTGACACTCAAAGACGTGGACTTAAGTGGCTCCGACCGTGCTTTCCTCAGCGTTGAGTTGTTCCGGCACCTCGGCTACGGAGCGCTTGGGTCTGTTGATGCAACGACTGGACAATGGCTCATTGGCGATCTATGGGATGACGTCGCTATGATTGAAGTCGGTTCAGAAGAGACAGGCTGGTCGACCATCACATGCCCGACCTCAGCTCAAGTTGCGGGCGAGTGTCTTTCTGGTTCCTCGGTTTGGGGCGGCTACGACAATGACCGCGCCTACAAAATCAACGGATACGGTGGCGTCGCTGAGGGACGATACTACTACGGTGTTTTCAGCTCAGGCACCTACTACGGGTGGAGCAATTTCACACAAGATGGCGTAGGCGAATTTGACCTGTCCCCGTGGGCAGGTGAGACCGTCGACGTCCGATTCCGCCTGCGTTCAGGCTTTGAAGGCTCAATTGCAGACGACAACGAGTCACTTTGGAGCGGACGTGACGGATACGCAATTGACAACATCACAATCTACAAGCAAAACACTGCTTACTACCCGAACCCACAAACACTCCAAAGCAACCTGAACCTTGTCAACCTCGGTCCTGGTGAAGAAGAGACAGCATCGATTTCTGCGAGTCTACTCAACGATACCATCTATCGAGTTTCAGCTACTCTGAGCAACCATGCATGGGACGAACAGACCGTTAATGACGAGATCATCGGTTACATCCAACCGTTCAACCTGTATGACCCTGCTGTCGAAGGAATCGATTACTTCAATCCTGGTGGCCTCTATGCAGAAGGAATGTTCGACATCGACGTCACCACGAACAACTGGGGGAACACAATGGTCGACTTCGACGTCAAGGCGACTGTCTTTTCAGCCACCCCTTCGGACATTCTATGCAGCGCTCCCGCAGTGATTTGTAAGGAATCCTTTGAGGGCGGTGCAGACGGATACGTCTACAGTGACGATGGAAACCCTCAGGGTGCTATCTACAACGAAGCAACGTGCAACGACCTCATCTTCAACAACAACGCCTACTGGTTCGGCCACCCATGCGACACAGCAACGCAAGGATACGGCGACCTGTGGGAAAACGAAACCCTCACAATTCCAAGTGTCGATTTGACAAGCATGTCTGGCGACTTCGTTTCGCTGAACTTTGAATACTATGCAGACACCTTCTACGGAATCGATGTGGATGGAACCTCGATCGTTGACGTCAACGATTACGCTTCAATCAATGTTGACTTCACGAAAGGTACCGACTCCTATTCCTCAGTAATCCTTGGACAATGGAACGATTACGACGAGGATGGAACGTGCCAAAACGATGACAACAACGATGGCTTCACCAACGCAAGCGAATCCATCAACCAAGCTGAAATTTCCTTTATTGGGGATGCAGCAAGCACCGATGGTTCCGATGGCAACTACAACGTCTTCTTCAACACCGATGATTTGGTTCTCACTCGAAGCATTGACCTGACGCACCTCTACGTTCTCAACAACACTGCAGCAGACAGTCTCCAGTGGTTCCGTGAATGTATCTCCCTCGCCGGTTCAACCGTTGATATCAACTTTGAATTCCAAAGCGACGGTGATGGGCGTAACGGAATCAACGATGGATTCAAAGGAGTGGCATTTAACAACATAACACTCCAAGAATTCACGTTCTACGAAGATGCATCTTACACGGTCTCTCGTACCAACGTCGACGCAGAGGATGTCGCAACTACAACAATTGCAAACCACGAGTTCTTCGCAGGCGTTTACATGATCCGTGCTGAGACCGTCTTTGACAACACAACAGCTGGCGTACCTTGGTTCAACGATGTCGAAGTAAGCAACTCGAACAACATCGAGCAAGTCATCTTCAATGTTGAATCCGTTGACATCACTCTAGGCAAGCCAAGCACGCTTGCTTGCCTTGACGATGGTGTCTACGAATGTGTTCTTCCAATCGATGGCAGCCTCACACACAACTGGGACATTCGAGCAACAAACGGTGTCTTGGCAGGTGATTACATGTTCTACATGACAGTCTTTGATGAGACCGATGGAGCACAAGTTAACCAAGCAACATCCTCTACAACCACGACAACGCTTGCATCAAACGAGCGAATCGATTTGACCTTCCCTGCTTACAACGGCTGGATCGATGGACACGAGTACAACATCAGTTTCCACGCCGAACTTGCGAATGGAAACCCAAGCGGAAACGTGCGATACTTCCATGCAACCTTCGCCGATCAAATTGACGTGGCTATTCTCAGTGACTCAACCGCACGTACATCGACAATCAAGGAAGATCTCCAGCTGCTTGGCA
>OCZA010000724.1_pt1 | contig 10991 bp, 13 predicted proteins | sample 1539021 | NCBI WGS metagenome assembly OCZA01 (sample SAMEA2619376, study PRJEB22493) | marine metagenome | biome: marine biome (ENVO:00000447); feature: surface water layer (ENVO:00002042); material: "saline water (ENVO:00002010), including plankton (ENVO:xxxxxxxx)" | depth 5 m | reverse complement strand
CTCTTGCTGGAGCCAAAATTATGGGCTGTATTCATATGACAATTCAGACTGCTGTCTTGATGGAGACATTAATAGACTTAGGTGCTGAATTACGATGGTCATCATGCAATATTTTTTCAACACAAGATCATGCCGCAGCTGCTATGGCTGCTAGAGGGGTCCCAACATTTGCCTGGAAGGGTGAAACAGAAGAGGAATTTGAATGGTGTATAGAACAAACTATTTGTAAAGATGGTAAGCCATGGGATGCAAATATGATTCTTGACGATGGCAGTGATCTTACGGCAATGGTTCATGAAAAATTTCCTGAAATGTTAGAAACAATTCATGGTGTTTCAGAAGAAACTACAACTGGAGTTCATAGACTTAAAGAAATGCTTGAGAAAGGAGAGTTAAAGGTTCCAGCAATAAACGTTAATGACTCAGTCACAAAAGCAAAAAATGATAATAAGTATGGTTGCAGACACAGTCTAAACGATGCTCTTAAAAGAGGAACTGATATGCTCCTTATGGGCAAGAGAGGTTTGGTTATTGGATATGGAGACGTTGGCAAGGGATCAGCCGCAAGTCTTGCTCAAGAAGGCATGATTGTTAGTGTTGTTGAATCAGACCCTATATGTGCTATGCAAGCATGTATGGATGGTTTTTCAGTAGTGTCCTGTTACAAAGATGGCGTTGTCACAAGAAAACCTGAGGATATTGATATGCAAGTTATGGGTAATACAGATTTGATTGTCACCACAACTGGAAACGTGAATGTTTGTGATTCAGCAATGTTAAGTACTTTAAAAAATACTGCTGTCGTTTGTAATATTGGTCACTTTGATAATGAAATTGATACTGCATTTATGAGAGAAAACTATTACTGGGATGAGATTAAGCCTCAAGTTCATAGAATTTTTAGGGATACAAAGCCAGATGGAACTCCCGACCTTTCCAGTAAAAACTATCTTGTTCTTCTTGCTGAAGGGCGATTAGTTAATCTTGGTAACGCAACAGGACATCCAAGTAGAATCATGGATGGCTCTTTTGCAAACCAAGTCTTAGCTCAGATACACTTATATAAGCAAGGATTTGCCAATATCAATGACGAAGATACTAAAGCAGAAATGATTACAGTTGAAGTTCTTCCTAAGAAATTAGATGAAGAAGTTGCAGCTCTGATGGTTGCTGGTTTTGGTGGAACTATGACTCAGCTTACTCAAGATCAAGCCGATTATATTAATGTTCCTAAAGATGGTCCTTTCAAGGAAGAAAGTTACAAATATTAAAATTTAAAGTTCATATTATGGGTGTTTACGCCCATAATATGGCTTGTGAATACTTTTAAATTACTTATAACTCTTTGTCTCATTGTTCTCCTTTATGGTTGTGGAGTTAAGGGCCCTATTATTTTTTAATACCTTAAATTTGGAATGGATTATTTTGCTTACAAAAATAACAAGCTGTATTGCGAAGATGTAGATCTTCAAGACATTGCTATGCAATATGGAACTCCTTGTTATGTTTATTCAAAAAAAACTTTAGAGCGGCATGTTGATGTATACAAGAAAGCATTTAAATCTAAAGATAACCTAATTTGTTTTTCGGTTAAGTCTTTAAGCAATATCTCAATACTAGAATTTATTAATAAAAAAGGTTGTGGTTTTGATGTCGTATCAGGTGGTGAACTGAAAAGAGTTTTGCACGTTGGAGCCGATCCAAAGAAAATAATCTTTAGTGGTGTTGGTAAGTCGTATGATGAGATCCTATTAGGCATTCAAAATAATATTCTTTCCTTCAACATTGAGTCTGAGGCTGAGGTTTATAGAATTGAAGAAATTGCGTCATCAAAGAATAAAGTTGTAGATATTGCTATCAGATTTAATCCAGAAGTTGATTCTGGGGGGCACGAATATATAAAAACTGGTAGAAAAGGTGATAAATTTGGAATATCTTCAGATGATTCTGTTTTGAAGATTGCAAATCACATCTATCAATCAAAAAACCTTAATTTGGTTGGTCTAGCATGTCATATAGGATCTCAGATATTAGATTTAGAAAGTTATCGACTTACAGCTCAAAATATCAAAAAACTTTCAATTAATATAAAGAAAATTGGTCATGACTTAGATTTTCTTGATCTTGGAGGAGGCCTAGGAATCCCATATGAAAACGATAAAACTCCATCGCCCGAAGAATTAATATCAATCATTGAACAAGAGCTTGAAGATATAGATGAAAGGATTGTTCTTGAACCTGGTAGAAGTATTTCAGGGAATGCAGGAATACTTCTTACTACAGTTGAATATATTAAAGAGAATTTTTTAATTGTCGATGCGGCTATGAATGATCTTCTAAGGCCTGCCCTATACAAAGCGAAGCATGATGTATGGAATCTTAAAGAAATGGAATCTATTGATCAAGTCTGGACAATAGTTGGTCCGGTTTGTGAGTCTTCGGATGTAATTGCAAGAGAACATTCTATTAATGCCAATGAGGGTGATGTTCTTGCGATAAAGACTGCAGGCGCATATGGATTTGTAATGTCTTCAAATTACAACTCAAGAGTGCGACCGGCTGAAGTTATGGTTGACGGTAAAACATTCAATGTGATCCGCTCAAGAGAATCATTTAATGATCTTATAAAAAATGAGATTAATCTAAATGATTAATTTTGAAAAGTGGCATGGGAATGGAAATGATTTTGTCATTATTAATTCTATTGAAGAGAGCATTAAACTAAAAAAGAGTTTTATAAAAAAAATTGCAGACCGAAATATGGGTGTTGGGTTTGATCAATTAATTCATATCGGATTACCTACAAAAGATAATCATGACTTCTTTGTAAGATTTTATAATGCTGATGGATCAGAGGCGGGCATGTGTCTGAATGGAATAAGATGCGCATCTTCATATATATGGAAAAAGAGCCTTGCTCCAATGAGAGAAATAAATTTTAGAACTAAACATATAAACATAAAGTGTTTCCCTAAAGGAGATAAACAGGTCTCTGCTCTATTAAGCAAACCAAAGGATATGCGCAATGCATTGCTTGAAAAAAAATTAAAAAAAATTATTGGTAATGAAATATTCTTATCAAGCATTGGTAATAACCATTTAGGAATAAAAATGCAGTCAGTGGATAAAGTTGATTTAAATATGCTTTATAAAAAAATAGAAAAATTAATTAAAAGCTTAGATATAAATTTATCAATATTTACTAAAAAAGATAAATTTGTTCAGATAAGAACATTTGAAAATGGAGTTGGTGAAACTCTTTCATGTGGTTCAGCCGCTTTATGTGTTGCTTCTCATTTTATAAAAGATAAAGCGATAAAAATAAAGTCGTTTGGGGGTCAACTAAGATTTGAAAACCATCAAGATGGTATATTAATGTCTGGGCCAACAAATTTTATTTATAAAGGAAATATTGATGAGTAAAGAACTAGATCCTAAAGATGTAGAATTATTTCTATTAGATAATTTAGATTTCTTTGAATCAAGGGAGTCTTTAGTTGGAGAATTAAAATTTAAACACTCTTCTGCTTCTGCGGCCTCTATTCTTGAAAGGCAAGTTAAAAAATTAAGAGAAGAGCATAAAAATTTAATGGATCTTCTATCGTCCTTCATGAAAACTGCATCTACTAATGAAGACCTCTTTAATAAATCAAAAGATTTAACTTTAGAGATTCTCGATTCAGTAACCAAGCAAGAGATCATCAATGTAGTTGAATCAAGTTTTAGTAATGATTTTAAGGTGGATAAATGTTCCTTTGAGTTCTATAAAAACAATGAAATTCAAGAGATTGAAAACATAACAGGTCTTTCCTTTCATAAAGGAGCTATTCATTGCGGTTCTTTTTCATCTGAAAAAATGAATGTCTTATTTAAAGATGAATCTATTCAATCAATGGTTGTTGCTGTGGTGGTGATAAAAAATGAAATTGGATTATTAAAAATTGGTAGTTTTGATAGAGCTAAATATCTTGGTGATGAAGATACAACGTTTATTCAATATATTAGAGATATCTTGGAAGTTAAATTGACTAAGTGATTTATGTCCATCGATAATGATATTAAAGAATACATAATTTATATTTCACAGGTAAAGAATCTTTCAGACAATACCTCAAAGGCATATCAAAGAGATCTAAACAAGTTAAATTCATTTCTTGAAAACCTTAAAATAGATGATTATTCAGATGTAAGTATGGATATCTGTTCTGCATGGATTGGAGATTTGTTCTCCCAAAATAATAATCCTAGGAGTATTCAAAGGCATTTATCTTCAGCAAAAGGATTCTTTCGTTTTTTAAAAAAAAATAATTTAATTGCTTCGTCGCCATTTGAGCTGGTGACAGCTCCAAAATCTGCAAGCAATTTGCCTGAAGTATTAACACCCGAGGATGTTGAACAACTTTTAAATTTCAAGCCAAATAGCCTTATTGAAATTAGAGATCTAGCGATTGTAGAATTAATATACTCATCAGGTTTGAGGGTTTCGGAGGCAGTTAATATTAACATCGGTGATTTTGAAGAAGATATGACTTTTCTGAGAGTTCTTGGAAAAGGATCAAAAACCAGATTAGTGCCTATTGGAAGATTTGCAATTTCTGCAATTAATAATTGGTTAATTGAAAGAGATAAGATAGTCTCTAGATCAGATGCATTGTTCTTGAATTCTAAAGGCACAAGATTAACTGTTAGAAGTGTGCAACTACGATTAAAAAAGATGGCTCTAAAACAAGGCCTACCTCCAATTCATCCGCATATGCTTAGACATAGTTTTGCAACTCATATGCTTGAATCAAGTGGTGATCTAAGGACCATACAAGAGCTTTTAGGACACAGCTCATTGTCAACAACTCAGATATATACAAAACTTGATTATCAGCATTTAGCAAAAATTTATGATCAGGCTCATCCGCGCGCAAAAAAATGAAAAAAATTAAGTTAATAACATTTGATCTCGATGATACCCTTTGGGATAACGTACCAACCATTACAAGAGCTGAGGTTGATACAAGGAAATGGATTGAAGATAAGGTTGGAAAAATTGAATGGGGTGATTTTAATGACTTCCTTAAACTCAGAGAGGACCTTATAAAAGAGGATCCTGTTATTGAATGGGATATAAGTAAACTAAGAAAAGAAATTTTTAGAAAAAAGTTAGCTCATGTGGAGCCCTTAACTTTGAGAAATGAGCTTGTGGATGAGGCTTTTTCTATCTTTATCAGTAAAAGGCATGAAATTGAATTATTTAATGGGGTTGAGGACGCATTAAAGATGTTATCTAAAAAATATATTCTAGGAGTTCTCACCAACGGCAATGCTGATGTGTATAGATTTAAATTTGGTAAGTATTTTAATTTTGCTATTAGTTCATTAGAAGCTAAGAATAGTAAGCCTAATCGTGCTCATTTTGATGTTGCCTTGAATAAAGTTGACAATATTACATTTGATCAAATCTTACATATTGGAGATCATCAAATTAATGACATTCTGTTTGCGTATAATCTTGGTATAGACACTTTGTGGTTTAATAATAATAATGCCGAGTGGGTTCAAGATTTTGAAAAACCTGCAGAGTTTAATTCATGGAATTTATTACCTGAAATAATAAAAAATAAATATGAGTGAAAAAGATTTATCAAAGGCTTTAAGAAATATTATTGAAAAAGAGCTTAAGGGTTTAAGCAAAATACTGCCCAAAGACGTTATATCAAATATTGAAAAGAAAATATCACCTCAAATTGAAGAGATTATTGAGCAAAGTGGTTATGTTAAAAAATCAAAGTACGATAGCCTTGAAAGAATAGTAGATGATTTAGAAGAAAGGGTTAAGAATTTAGAAGAAGATTAAAGTTGGCTTAAATATGTATCTATTCTATCTGCATTCATAATAAAACTAGATTTTAGGCTCTGAGAAGCTTCTTTAACTTCATTCATGTTAACTGCATCACCAACTTGAATTACTCCAATCATTGCCATCATTACATGAGGATCGCATTGGTATACATACACGCCCTCAGTATCTAAGGTAACACTAATATCACTATTGAGTGCTCCAGCCCAAGGTTTAGCTCCAGCAGGTACCATTCCATCAACAGTTACTGAATTATGTGACATGTCGGTAGCTTTAAAATGAACTGTGTCACCTACAGAAACTTTTATTACAGCTGGTTCAAATATCATCTGACCACCTTCACCAGAATTAAGCATCTTTACAATATGTTCATTTCCTTCAGAGAGTTCAACCTTTTTAACTTCAATAGGAGCAGCTGTAGCAGCCTGACTTGCTTGAGAAGAACTTCCACAATCTTGTCCTTCAAGACAAATTTGAACTGGAACTAATAGTCTATTTTTTACTGCCTCATCATATTTTTTCCCGTTGAAAAGCAACAAAAAGCATAGAGGTAGTATTAGTAGGAATATTTTATTTTTCATAATGTATCAGGAATTAGGTCTTTGAAGTTCAACAACAAAATCGACAATGTTTAGCATTTCCTCATAAGATCTTTTTGTTTCAATAATATATTTACCATCCACAACAATCATTGGGGTGGATGAAATTTTTAGCTGTTTGGCATGTTTTGCATCACGATTTATCTTTTGTTTGATGGTAAATGAATTTAAGTATTGTTCGGTCATCTCAGGTGCAATACCAAAATTTTTAAGAAAGTCTTTTATCCTCTTTGGCGTCTGAAGAAAATTTCCTTCTTTATGTATCGTAACAAATACTGCTGAGTGAGTTGATGGATCTAGCTTAAGCGCATCAATAGTGTAATAAAGTGCAGCATGTAATTGATGAACTGGACTCCATGGAACCGGCATTTTTGAAAATTTAATATCAGAACCTTGTTTTGATGCCCAATCATTAATTGCAGGCTCAAATGAATAACAGCCACCACATCCATACCAGAATGATTCGGTTACCTCGACAATGCCATCTTTCTTTACAGGCAAAGGATTGTCTACGATTGTATAATCTAAACCTAGTCGGTATTCAGCATTTATAGATATTGAAAAAATAGCTACGAAGAGAATTACAAAATTATTATTTACATGTTTCTTCATTTATATATCCCATGCATATAGTTGGCTAAGGCTTCTATTTCATAATCGGTCAAATTTTCTGCAATTGATTGCATAATTAAAGAAGATTCTCCAGCATTTCTTTCCTTTGATCTATAAGCTTTTAGCGAGGATGTTAAATAACCAACTTGTTGTCCACCAACAGACGGGTATCCTGCAAGGCTATTGCCCTGTCCATAAACTCCATGACAAGAAGTGCAAGCTGGTATTTGTTCTTTCATATTACCAAATCTATAGAGTTGAGTGCCTAAAGCAAGAAGTTCTTCGTCATTCTTTGCTTGACCTCCACTAATTTTATAATTTGAATAAAAAGCTGAAATATCCAATAAATCTTCATCACTTAAGGTTTGAAGATATGGCGTAACCGCCATCATTAAAACATTCATTCTTTCACCATCTCTAAAATACTTCAATTGTTCATATAAATACTTTTGATTTTGGCCAGCAAGCTTAGGCCAATCAGTACTAATACTGTTACCGTCAGCGCCGTGACATGCAGCACAAGACTCAACTAATTGGGATCCTTTATTTGCATCGCCTGAAATAAAAATCTCTGGCATTTGCATTTCTTTAGATTTATCATCAGCAGCATTTAGGCCTATAGATAAGCTGAATAAAGCAAAGAATACTATTGAATACTTCATTGAAAATAATAATGTGTGTCTTGTTGATGTGTATTATAAACATAGGTTGATATGATATAAATAATTAAATGAAAAACCTTTTTAAAAATGCAGAGTTTGTTTTTGGTGTAACAAGCTACAGAAATCTGCCAGACGATAATGGAAACGAGATTTTGCTTGCTGGTAGATCTAATGCAGGAAAATCAAGCGCACTAAATGTTTTAACTGATAACTCAAAATTAGCTAGAATCAGCAAAACACCTGGACGAACAACAGAAATAAATTTTTTCAAAGTTAATGATGATCTTATGCTCCTTGATCTTCCTGGATACGGGTATGCAAAGTCTAGTAAAGCAAAAAAGAAAGACTGGGGTCCTTTACTTGGAGAATATTTTCAAAAACGAAAAGCTTTAAGTGCTGTAGTGATATTTATGGATATTCGTCATCCACTCAAAGAGAGCGACTGGGAGATGATTCATTTGTGCAGGAACTATAATATTCCTTTTATTCCAACTCTGGCTAAAAGTGATAAATTATCTAATAACAATATTGCTAAAGCGATAGCTTTTATAAAAGAAAAGATTCCAGAATCAGATCCTGTTGCTATATCCTCAAAAGATAAGATTGGATTTGAAAAACTTTCAAAACAAATATTAAGCTATACTTAATTAATGTTGGAATATCAGAATCAAAACTGTGATCTAACCCTTCAAGAGGGTCTGGAATGTTATTACAAAGCTTTTCCTGAAACTACCGAAATATTTGAAGATAATGATGATTCTGGAACTTTGTTAAGAGATCATGACTGTACACACGTAATTTTTGGTCTTGATATTTCTATTGAACAAGAATCAATTCTTGATACTTGGGTTGTTTGGGGAAGTAAGTGGAAGTTGAAATATATTTGGGGCTATCAAAGCCTCCCTCAAATAAAACAACTCTATAAAGATCTCTTCAAGGAATTTGGTATTTTGGGTTTTCTAAAGATATTTTGGAAGCTTGGAGGAATCAAAAGAAAAACTATGTTTAGAGCTTTTAAAATGAAAAAGAAATGGCCCTTTAAAATGCCTGAAGAATATCTCTCTATGAAAATATCAGATTTAAGAGAGGAGTATGGTATTAAGATTCTTCTTCCTGAAGAATTAAAATACATACCTATAGAACGATAGGATAAAATTTTAATAAATGAAAAAATTTCTTTACCTTCTGGTTATATTTATAGTTATTCCAGCTTGTCTATATTTAGCTCTTGATAGGGAGAATGTTGATATAGATGAATTTAGATTAAATTCTGGTTATCAAGAAGTTAAGTTAAGTGAAGGCATTACTTCTTACAAAGATATTGGAGATAAAAATAGCAAAGTTATTGTTCTAGTTCATGGCGCAACTTTTGGATCGCTTGCATATGAAGAATATGTAAATGTCTTTCTTGAAAATAACTACAGAGTAATAACCTATGACCAATACGGCAGAGGTTATTCGGATAGAATTCACAGTGACGTAAGTATTGAGCTCATGGAGAAACAACTTAAAGAGTTAATTAAACATTGTGAGGTAGAAGACGTAATATTATATGGAGTCTCTTTTGGTGCTGCGGTAGTTGCTAAATATGCTGCAAATAATCCAGAGAACATCAGTTTTATAGGCTACCAAGTCCCTCTTATTAATTCTGCAAATGTTCCTCTATTATCAATAGTAAAAATTCCTTTATACGGTGACTTATTATCTAGAGGTTTTTTGGTTCCTGGTGTTTTAAAAAGAATAGAAGAATACGAAGATTTGATGAGTAAAAAGCTATTAGATCATTACATTGGACAATTTGAGGTCAAAGGAACTGAGAATTTTTTTAAACAGTTCTTCTTAGGAAATGCTATGGGGAATAGGCTTAATGATCATAATATTATCGGAAGTAAGTCTATCCCAAGCTATTTTGCCTATGCAGAAGATGATGAGGAAATAGATTCACAACTAGTCGAAGAAGCTATTAAAAACTATAATAATCCAATAGTTAAAAAATATTCTGGTGGTCATTTTTTTTCTTCTGGTATAGAAAAAAAAGTGGCTCAGGAATTCATCAATAGCATTAAAGACCAATATGAGCAATAAAATACCTCCGCCAATAGTAACTTTATTCTTTGGGCTATGTATTTACTTATCAAGATCATATTTTCCTGAATTCAGTTCTTCCGTACTAAACTTATTTAGTGTTATTTCATTCGTAGTTGGGATATCTGTTTTTGTAGCAGCAGTAAGTTCATTTAAAAAGGAAAAAACTACTGTCAATCCGATATCAATAGAAAAAGCATCCTCTTTAGTTGTTAATGGGATATTTAATTACTCCAGAAACCCGATGTATTTGGGGATGTCATTTATATTACTTGGTTTGGCTTTTAAATTTAATTTAATAGGTGGTTTATTATTCACCGTTATATTTATGCTATTCATAACAATATTTCAAATTAAACCTGAAGAGGCTGCTATGGAAAAACTTTTTGATCAAGGTTGGAAGGATTACATTAAAAATGTTAGGAGATGGTTATAAACAGCTTTAGTGAGCTTCATTCCAATTAGATCCAATTGCTGCCTCAGCGATTAAAGGAATATTAAGTTCTACAGTCTTCTCCATAGTATCTTTCATCTTTTCCATAACTGCGTCTGCTTTATTTTTTGGACACTCAAAAACTAATTCATCATGTACCTGCATTATCATTTGGACTTCTGGCATCTCATTTAATAAAAGTTCATCTATATCAAGCATAGCTTTTTTAATAATATCTGCTGCTGATCCTTGAAGTGGAGCATTAATAGCAGCCCTTTCAGCAGCTTGCCTTCGTAAACCATTGGCTGCATTAATCTCATTTAGGTATAGACGCCTCCCCATGATTGTCTCTACAAATTTATCCTCTTTTGCTTGAGCTTTTATGTTATCCATATAGTCTCTAACGCCAGTGTATCTTGCAAAATAAGTATCTAAGTATTCTTGTGCTTCTCCTCTAGGGATGCCTAATTGTCTTGTAAGACCAAAAGCCGACATGCCATACATTAATCCAAAATTAATTGCTTTAGCACTTCTTCTTTGATCTTGGGTAACATCGTCAATTGATACGCCAAAAACTTCTGCTGCAGTTGATGAGTGAACGTCAATATCATTATTAAAAGCATGAGTTAAATTTTTATCTTGTGATAAATGAGCCATTATTCTTAATTCAATTTGAGAATAATCAGCTGAAATAAGAACATTTCCTTCTTCAGGTACAAAAGCTTCTCTTATTCTTCTTCCTTCAGCAGTTT
>OCZA010000723.1_pt1 | contig 10994 bp, 9 predicted proteins | sample 1539021 | NCBI WGS metagenome assembly OCZA01 (sample SAMEA2619376, study PRJEB22493) | marine metagenome | biome: marine biome (ENVO:00000447); feature: surface water layer (ENVO:00002042); material: "saline water (ENVO:00002010), including plankton (ENVO:xxxxxxxx)" | depth 5 m | reverse complement strand
TACATTTGATCAAGCTTATCAAAGACAAAGCCGCCATCAGAAATAAGCTCGGGTATATTTCTATTAAGATTGCAACCGCCCATACATTTTTTCCAAATTGGATTCAATCTATCCTGCCACTTTTTTATATTTTTGTCCGGCGCAACTCCATGTTCACAAAAAATCAACTTTCCATCTTTTTTGAGCACTCTTTTAAACTCGTTAATCGCTTTTGCAATGTTAGGTATTGTGCACATTGTGTAAGTTACTAATACTGTGTCGACTGAACCATGAGGAATTGGTATCTCCTCCCCGTCAGCCTGCATAAACTCCATCGCAACATCATTTTCTTCTTTAACCTTGGAGGCTATTTTCCAATTTTCAGAATAAGGATCTAATCCAATTAATTTCCCCACATTACTATTTTTGTAGAAGGGGATGTTAAGGCCTGTTCCGACGCCAATTTCAAGGGTAACACCAGACACTTTCGGCACCACTTTTTCTCTTTGACGTGTTATTGGTTTTGAACCACATGCACAGTGCAAAATGCGAGGCAATACATGCTTCTCATAAATATTCATTATGATTACTTTGTAATGTTGCTTGTTTAATGAACATCAATTGCATAGGGCAATAGTATATCTAGAGGAACTAAATCTAATGCAAGAATATTTGTGCTTTTTAAGTAAACTTTGGGTGCGCACCCAAAATTATGAGCCTCTAACCATCGATTAGCGCACAAACACCAAGATTGACCATCTAACAATCCTGGAAACTGAAATTCCGGAACTGGGGTAGACAAATCATTCCCTTTCGATTTAGAAAATTTCAAAAATTCATCAGTTACATGTGCACATATCGTGTGGGAACCACGATCATATGAATTAGTATTGCAAAATCCATCTCTGAAAAATCCCGTTACTGGATTTCCACAGCACAACTCAAGTTCCTCGCCAAAAACGTTTTTTTGATTCATATCAGATCTTTTTGCCTCTTAGGTAATTTGGGGTTGCCTTAATGATTTAATTGGCTGGACAATACTTACTCAAAAAAAGTTCATGACTGGGTAGTTGCTTTACTGATTGATCAACCATTGTTTTCAGACTTGATAAAAAATTCTCCAATTCAGAATCACTCATCATATTGACTATCGGATGATATTGATTGGGCATCAATCCCTGCCCTAACATAACTTGAGTCCAACTATTCTCCGCAAAAACATCTCCTTCTCCATGAAAGACTCGTCCAGCCTCAACAAACAAATCCAATTTGTGTTGCAAGGTGCTGGGTATTTCCATCGATCTACAATCGCGCCAAAATTTTGAATCATCTCGTTGCGACACATGATAATGCATAATAATGAAGTCACGAATATACTCATACTCGTCACTCATTTGCTTGTTAAACTCGTCCCTATCAGAGTCGGTGACTCCTTGGAATGGAAACATCTGCATTAATCGAATGATAGCTCTCTGGATCAAATGGATACTAGTCGATTCAAGGGGTTCAAGAAATCCGGCAGATAAACCTATAGCAACACAATTTTTATTCCAATGCTGAGTTCGTTGTCCCGTCTTGAATTTGATAAAATTCGGAGTTGATAGAACTTCCCCATCAATGTTACTCATCAAGGTTTCTAGTGCAACTTCATCATTCATGTATCTGCTACTATAAACTAATCCATTCCCCACGCGACTTTGCAAAGGAATTCTCCACTGCCACCCAGATTCGTGAGCGATTGATCGAGTATACGGTACTGGAGCCTGCGTGCTCTTTGTTTGGATTGCAATTGCACGGTCACACGGCAACCAATGTGACCAATCCTGATACTCCGTTTTAAGAGCCTTATCAATGAGTAATCCAGAAAATCCTGAACAATCGACAAAAAAATCACCGACTATTGTTTTGCCTGACTCAATAACCACGCTAGCAATATTGCCACTTGCATCTTGATTAACTGTTTTAATTCTACCTTCTTGTCTGACAACATGATTTTTTTCGGCCAATTTCCTTAGATACTTGGCATATAAACCAGCATTTAAGTGATAAGCATAATTAAGTTTATTCTGCTTTAAAAAGCCAAACTTTTCAGCCTTTGCAGCTGCTAGCTCTGCAGAGTAACAACCATAATCATCACTGTAACCACATTCCTTACCTTTCAACCAAAAGTGATGAAATCCCGCTGCCCAACACGACTTACCTGTGTGTCCAAATGCATGAATGTAAGTTTCATTTAGTTTGTGCCAATTTTCAAAAGAAATACCAAGCTTGATAGTTCCTTGAACCTCTGACAGAAACTCTGCCTCATCGATTTTTAATAGTTGATGCAATGCAAAGAAAGTAGGAATAGTAGCTTCACCTACTCCCACCGTGCCTATCTCGTCCGACTCTACCAAAGTAATTTCAAAATCTTTTCCTATAAGACTCGAAATTGAGGCAGCTGCCATCCAACCGGCAGTACCTCCACCGACGATAACAATCTTTTTAACGGTATCTTTTTCCACTTGCATATCAAATTTACTTATCTAAATTTATCTGAAAGGACATTTTTAATTTTATCCGCAATGTTTTCATCCATTGGATTTAAGGCACCTCTTGCATTCTCTGGAATATGACTTATGTTTTCCTCTTTCTGATTAAAAACATAGTAATCGAACAGACTTTTCCAAATACCCCTTTGCTCATCTGGGAGATCTCTCAATCCCATAATCGCATGCTGCAATACATTTAGTGGTGAGCCCATGAAGTTAGGTGTTGTTCTCCACCAATAATTCACTAAAACATTTAAATCATTTCTTGCCTCAACATGATGCCACCACATACTAGGAATCAATACAGCATCACCAACATCAAGATCCGCCACGATCGCGTCACTCTCTGCATTTCTATATTTTGGGAATTTCTCATAATCTGGATCTAAAAGATCTACTAAACTAATCGGTTGGCCAGCCGGTGAGAAATCTATCGGTCCAACGTATAAATTATCAAGATGCTCTGGTGAAAAAAAAGTAAAACGCCTCTTACCTGCAACTGAGCAGGCAATATTTGTAGGAAAATCATAGTGAGGCGCAACACGACTTCTATTGCCAATCCAAAGAGAGGCTATTGGTTGATGTTTACCCAAGGTGATATCATTTTCCTCACGAAACCCGGGCAACCAGTTGTCTATGTTCGTGGAGCCAACATAAATCATGGGAGGCTCCTGGAGTTTGCTACATTCTGTTAACTTTTGGAATATCTCTTCCAAACTTACCCTTCGGTAGTCAAAATTGAAGCCGGATAAGTCTTCGTTATAAAAAATTCTACCTTTGATACTTGGATCTCCGGTCATTGCCGTCAATGGTTTTTTCGCATCAAAATTTCTTAAATAAGATATAACAGCACTATCTGATTTTTTAGCCTCTTTCACCAATGGCCAGTCATGTACAAAATTCTTCAGCAACAAGGGCTCATTGGATAAAAGAATTTCCTCCGAGAGGTGATTTGATTGACAGTTTTCTATGACTCTTATTGCTTTCATTATCGACTACCCAACCCGTTTATCCTTTTTATCAACAAGACTTCTCATACGTGCATGAGATGCAACTGCCATATAAATTGGCAGTAGGTATCCCTTTTTCTGCAATGACGCAAGTTGATCTTTGTTCAAATTATTTAGTGTTGTCTCTTTAATAGTATAGAATCCTGAAAGCGCATGCTTGGAACCATCAGAAAGCGTTACCTCAAGAGTGAATGACTCCAACAAATCTAACTCTAAAATTTCACTGATAAAGTCGCTATTGCTTTGATTTCCAAGATGGATAGACTCTAGAATTTTCATGATCTGCTTGGTGTATGTGCTTGGTTGTCCGTCATCTTTAAAAAGAAGTTCTCCCTCAATTTCATTAACTCGAGGATTTCCCATATCTATTGAAATAACAGGCTTTTTGTCACCGCTAGACTGCATTGCTATAAGAAATGGATGTCTTCTAGACATGAGCGGGATATATGTCGCATCCCACATATCCTGATCATCTAGAAACAAATTTTGACCTTCCTCTAAACCAAACAAAGCAATGGGGTAAAAACTTCCAGTTTCAGGATCTTTTTTGAAATAAATTGGATAACAGGACTGTACATCCCTAAATTCATGCGGAAATGTCATGACATGCATGACATCATCACCAAGACTCTTGGATCGTTTGGTGATCACTTTGAGAGCCCCATGATCTCGATAATTTAAGACGACATAGTTATTCATTTTTATCTAACTACAAGCCGTTTATTATATTTTTTGTAAGCCATATTGATGTACTTTAGCAATAAAATCTCTGTTTGTGGGCATAGAACTAACCAGCTGCTTTGTCCGCATAGCGTTCTCATCAAAAAGATCAAGAGCAACCGCGCTTGTTTCTTGATTAGATCGCCTGAAATTACCCGGATTTGTTTTGAAACCCATGCCATAGAGAATATATTGATAGCTAGCAGATGGAAACATCTCATCAATATGCAATGTATCCTTGTGATAGGGACCCTGCCATTTCCATAGATCCATTTTTTCCTGAAGGCTTGCAGGAATGCTCTCGTGGCTTACATTATCTCTCCAATATTCTGAATTATCCCTATCTGTCAAAATATAATGAAGTTTTAAAAACTCAATTATTGTGTCCCAACGGTACAAAAATTTTTCATTGAACCTTTTTGAAACGATATCCATTATTTTTCTGTTTTGAGGCAGTTGCTCTGCAATCATGTTTGCAGAGAGCTCAACAAGAACTAACGCGGATGCCTCCAACGGCTCTATAAATCCTGCAGCCATGCCAATGGCAACACAATTTTTATGCCAGAACTTCTCAAGGTGTCCTGGAGAAAATTCTATTTTTCTAGTACTTACGTGCTCAGCGATCTCCTCCCCTACTAGATTCTTTATGTGATGCCGTAACTCTTTTTCAGCTGAAGTAGCATCAGTGTAAGAACTTGAGTAAACATGTCCAATACCTCTACGTGAGGGTAGTCCAATATCCCATATCCAACCGCTTGACTGAGCTGTGGACAAAGTACTAGATGCTATTGGATCATCATCACTAGAATAGGGTACTTGCGAGGCGATTGCGCTATCGTTGAAGAGATACTTTTGTTTAGAAGAAAAAGGGATCCCGTAATGCTTACCTAACAGAAGACTCCTTGATCCACTGCAATCTATGAATAAATCACCCTGGATAATCTCACCGGAATCAAGTTGCAACGACTTTAAGTCACCATTTTCATGGGAATTTATCTTAACAACTTCAGCTCGTTTATGAATAACGCCTAAAACCTCAGTACAGTGCGTGTTGAGCTTTTTTGCAAATTTACCTGCATCTAGATGGTATCCATAATTTAAATTAAACGAATATTCAGGCGTAGTTATATTTTTGGGGGCCTGATTTCTCAGCATTAGTGTGTTCTGAGAGCAGACCGCCTCCGCAAATGGAATGTGAGAAGATGATTCTTGCCACTCATTTACAAGATTATGCTCTGCATACCCATGTGGCACTGTAAAAGGATGGGTATAAACATCAGATCCATTCTTCCATCCAGCAAATAAAGTTCCTTGCTTTAAACTTACGTCACAGTCTTTGATAAATGCTGTCTCTGAAATACCGATTTTTTTTAAAGTTGTTCGCATTGAGGGCCAGGTGCCCTCGCCAACTCCAATGCTACTTATGTTAGGTGATTCAATTAATGTCACATTAATAAAATGAACATCGTGCTTGGGATTATTATGTTCAGCCGCAATTATACCAGCTGCCAACCAACCGGCCGATCCGCCTCCTATAATTACTATGTCTTTTATTGCTTTGTCATTCATTAAAGATTAAACCCAAAACTAAAATTGCATCATATGTCCAAATAAAATAATAATCTTTTACGTCCCCATGAAAAAAGCCGCTTAATATAAGCGGCTTTTTCTCTAACTTAAATTACCAAGTTAAAACAACTTATATCTCAATGCTAAGTCATATCGAGCTCCACCTTGCACTGCTTGCAAGACTTGGTCCTCTGACAAACCATAAACATGAACGGTTTCATCGGTAATATTTAGTCCCGAAGCATATAAAGTCATTCGATCGTTCACTTCGTATGTGACACCAATATCCCACTGACCATAAGCCTTAACATTAGTTGGGTTAGTATAAGTACCTTGACCCTGACCTACACCAGCCAAGAAATCATCTCGCCAGTTGTATGCTAATCTAACCGATAACCCATCCTTATCGTAGATACCAACAAAGTTTGCAGAATCGCTCAATCCATTCAGAACAAACTGGCCCTCCAAGGAATTCATGGGGTCATAAGATAGGTCTGAATCTGCAAAAGTTGCGTTCGCTATGAACCCGTAGCCAGAATCTCCAAAGAAATGCTGGAGATTTACCTCAATACCATCCACGTGAGCTTCTCGCTCATTCACTGGACGCGTTAAAGTCCACACTAAGTCTGGATCACCTGGAGCACCAGAAATTGTATCGCCATCAACATATGGACTGTCTTGATAATTATCTAAAATATATTGTCCAACCGTAGTGTAGTTATTTGGATCTAAGCCACCCTCTGCAATGGCCTGATCCCACAACGCACCACCAATAATGTTTGGTATGTTAAACAACGTATCCTCTTCAATACCTGAGCCGATAAATTTATCAACACTCTTATCGAATATACCCACAGAAAGATAGCTTTCCTCACCGTAATACCACTCCACGGATATATCAATATTTTCAGCATGAATAGGCTCTAGTCCTGGATTACCAGCTGATGCGTTTGCATTCACACCAGGATAATATTGCGTACTGCTCGCTGTAAGTCCTCCCTTGATATCTTCATAACTCGGACGAGTAATTGTCTCACTATATGATGCTCTAAGAATAAGGTCGTCACTAAGCTCAAAATCAACATCTAGACTTGGCAATACAAAATCATAGTTACCATAGAAATCTTCAAATGTTTGAGCAGTCTGACCATTTTCAACAGCTTCTGTAATATATAATTCATTTCCAGCTTTGGACCAACGCGACCCATCATATTTGATACTCAAAGCAGCTGAAGTAATATCGGTTTCCTCATATCTAACACCTAAATGTAGATTCATCGGCATTCCACTTAACTCGGTACTTAGGTTGTACCGAAGGAACGCAGACTGTGACTCTTCAAGTGTTCTAATATCGTTTGGCCAAACCGTAGAGGGACAATAACCCGTCCCGCAATCTCCTACTGCCTCATAGTCAGCTCCACTTGCTTCATATGACGCCTCTCCTGCTGCTATAAGATCTGCTAAGGACGCGGTAAAATACTCAGTCTGAAGGTCCGGATGATCACTGCCTGATAATTGATCAAACTGGCCTGCAATACTTGATCTTATGACGATATCTGCTAGATCACCAGGATTTGTGCTTCCTCCCCAGTTGTTAAGCTGGATGAAATTTGACACCGAGCGGTTATCGACATCAGACATCTGAACACCAAAATCAATACTCGCATTATCAGCAAAATCCCAAGTACCACTCATTGTTGCTTGTTCGACATTCATCTCGGATGCATCATTTCTGAACACACTCCCCGTAATGATCATGTCATTTTTATACATTGGCCTATTTTCTTCTCCGCCAGAATTTAAGTTTAACACCATGATTGGCATCTCTGATCCAGTAATAATTGTCTGTCCAACTTTATTGAACGACGCCATCGTTATTAGAGCATCTGTTCCATTGGGCCCATTTGCACCGGTCTCAGCAGATGAATCATGCCAATCGAGTTTCAAAGACAATTCGTCGTTAACTTGAATATCAAAATTTAACCCTAACGACGTATTTTTATTTAACCTACCGTCTTCTCCCGTTCCCATAGCAAAGTCTGCGTTGTCAACAACTTCACTATAATAGATTGGACTAGAGATCGGCCCATCAGACCACTGACTTGATTGAGAGACGGCTGCAGTATTGGAAAACCATGCAGATAAATCACTATACGAGCGCTCTAATTCAAACTCAGACCTTATGTAATCCAATGTTACAGAAGTATTATCTGACGGTGCCATTTGGAGCACCAGCTGCCCGTTTGTTCTTTTACTTCTGTATTCTGCGATGTTGTAAGCCATCGATTGTGGCAAAGAATAATTTGATCCAGCTGTCGTTGGCCTATCTATTTGATTTTCGTCATCCGCCACTTTTGGATCTCTCGATCCATTTGGCATAATGTCATCACCAGGGCGAGTGTACCATCCATTAACTACCGCTCCATTCACACCATTATTTCTCTCTTGATGACTGGCGATTACCGCTATACCAATAGTATCGTCCGCAAACTTGTCCATGTATATTCCTGAGGCCTCAGGAGTATATTCATCGCCAACCCTTGTAGACGTGTCGTTAACGCTTTTTATTCCAAAGCTCATTGTTGTATCAGCATCTAGGGGTTTTGGGGTAGAGATATTTATGGTTGAGCCGATACCACCACTTGGTACGTCTGCACGTCCAGTCTTATATACCTGAACACCTGCTATTCCCTCTGACGCTAAGTCACCGAAATCAAAAGATCTTGAAGCACCATTGTGTGTTGGCATTTGTCTGCCATTTAATGTTACAAGATTATACTCAGGGCCAAATCCTCGCACAGTAACTTGACTTCCCTCTCCCCTTTGTCGAGATATAGAGACACCAGTTATTCTCTGAAGCGATTCGGCAAGGTTCGCATCTGGAAACTTTCCAATATCCTCCGCAGAAATTGCATCTACAACTCCCATCGAATCACGCTTTATATCCATAGAACGTTTCAGACTGCCTTTGATGCCGCCTGTAACGACAATTTCTTGAATTTCTGCACTATTTTGTGCCATTGCGGGTTGATATGCTCCAACCATTGCTAATGCCACGCTTGACGAAAGTAGACGCTTTCTAAATACCATTTTTAAACCCCTGCTAAATAAGAACTATTTGTTATACTTTTATTGTTTTCAACAAACCGTTTGTACATGTTAACTAGTTTACAAGACTCTCTCAACTATCAACACATTTACCCATTACTAAGGTTAATCCACTCGAACAATTCAAACCCTTGGTTTGAGATTAAATGCATCAAATATGAGATAAAATGGCGCTTAAAGATCAAACCTAAATTAATAACCCAGTTCTGCTTTCCTTCTAAGTTGGATTTAGTCCGGACAACAGCAAAACAATGCAAACAATATAAAATTTGCCCTCAAAAAAATATGATTAAATTTAATCCGACAATAGGCCAATATGGTAGAATTCAATCTGACAAAATATCTTTCGATTAATCAGCAGGACACTCAAAAATTAATGGCCAATTTAATTACTGAAACAGTAACAAATGTTCATCATTGGAATGACAGTCTGTTTAGTTTCAAGACAACTCGGGAAACCAGCTTCCGATTTAAAAATGGACATTTTGTAATGATTGGACTCGAAGTCGACGGGCGACCGCTGATGCGCGCTTATTCAATAGTCAGCGCAAATTATGAGGAAGAGCTTGAATTCTTCAGCATAAAAGTGCCCGATGGCCCTTTAACGTCAAGACTGCAACATTTAAAAGTAGGCGACAAACTGCTGATTGGGAAAAAGCCAACCGGCACATTAATTACTGATCATATGATTTCCGGAAAGCATTTGTATTTGATCGGCACTGGTACTGGGCTAGCTCCATTCATGAGTATTATTAAAGATCCAGAGGTTTATGAACAGTTTGACAAAATTATCTTAGCCCATGGCGTTCGCTACATAAGCGAGCTTGCATATTCAAACTATATAAGAGAAGAACTCCCAAAGCATGAGTATTTTGGTGAAATGGTTAGAGAAAAATTGATCTACTATCCACTAGTTACAAGAGAGCCATATCAACATAATGGTCGGATAACAGAAATGATGACCTGTGGAAAATTATTTATTGATATTGGGCTTCCCCTACCCAATAAAACGGACGATCGGTTTATGCTTTGTGGCAGTCCAAGTATGTTAAAAGACATGTGCGCCATTCTCGATGAGAGAGGTTTTTCTGAGGCCCGAAATATCGAGCCCGGAGAATATGTCATTGAACGTGCGTTCGTCGAGAGATAGCTATTCAGCTTAATTTACGATGAACTTTCCCCTCATACTGTAAGAGTGTCCTGGGAAAGAACAAAAGAATGTATAATCTGAACCGACAGACAAACTATTAGTTGAAAATTCTAAGGTCGTTGTCTCACCGCCTCCAATAACATTAGATACTGCTAGAACCCGATCATCTCCTGCTGGAACATAACTCGCCACTAGGCCAGCTCGCATTCCTTCCATGGAGACAGCTTGGACGTCCGCAGTATTTGAAAGCACCCAGTTATGTCCCATGATCTTCGCAGGCAATTTACCAGTATGTGTCATATTTACAGTAATCGTGCCGCAGCTTTTTTCTGCTGACATGGAAGCAGTGCTAAATTTAAGATAATCTCCAACCTCAATATCAAACGAACAAGCCGCCATTACTGATGGAGTAGAAAAGCCGAAGAGTGCTACAAATAAAAAGTAAAACGTATTACGCATGGAATATCCTCTAATTTAATTCATTTAATACGGGGAACTCTACGTCTTAGACTTTCTGAGAAACCAACGTTGCGAAAGGATTTTAGGAATCTTTAAAACCATCTTACCAACCACGTCTTCTTGACCGTATGACTGATAACACAAAGAAGATTCTGCATTCTTATTATCCCCACAAACTGATATTAAGCCGTTATTTATTGCACTGATTCTCTTGACAATATTACCAGCCTGTTTAGTTCTCAGAATAATAACGTCGCCTACTCGGTAATTTTTGACTATGAGTGACACAAAGATCTGCCCCGACACTAACGTCGGGGACATGCTATTTCCTGAAACTCTGTAGAGGTTTATCAATTATAACTTTGGTTGGACTACACTCATTGCAGGCGGATAGGGTGCAGTAACAGTTTCGGTTGCAACTCCTTTTGTATCCCAAAACATTTCAGCAAACTTATTTACACTCTCCAA
>OCZA010000722.1_pt1 | contig 11002 bp, 10 predicted proteins | sample 1539021 | NCBI WGS metagenome assembly OCZA01 (sample SAMEA2619376, study PRJEB22493) | marine metagenome | biome: marine biome (ENVO:00000447); feature: surface water layer (ENVO:00002042); material: "saline water (ENVO:00002010), including plankton (ENVO:xxxxxxxx)" | depth 5 m | reverse complement strand
CAAATCTATTCACACTCAATCGAAACATAAGTCTGGCTTTTTTCACAAAATAATCCAAGGTAAAAAAATGATTTGGTGGATGATAAAGTTAATCTTTCGTCCAGTTAGGTTAATCTTTCTTTTAACCTTTATATGGGTTGCAATAAGTATTTTAAAAATTGAAAACCCTACAACAGAGGATGCTGAAGGACTTGCTTGGTGTAAAGAATACAAACCAAACTTATCTTACGAAGAATGTTCTAATGAATTTGGTTATTGAAAGATATTTTAAGGAACTCCTATGAGTTCTGCACCTGTTCAAGATATTGATCTTAAGACCTTTGAAAGTAATCCATATCCAATCCTAGGTTTTTTTCGAACAAACTCACCAATTACTTATGTGCCTCAGCTTAATGCAACTCTGTTCTCAAAGCATCAGGATATTTTCATCTGTGAAAAGAATGTGGAAGTATTTTCATCTGTGCAGCCGAATGGATTAATGACTAAGCTCATGGGGCAGAATATGATGCGAAAAGACGGAGACGCCCACATTAATGAGAGAAAAGCAATTTTCCCAACAGTCTCTCCCAAAATAGTTAAAAATTTTTGGAAGGACCAGTTTGTTGAAAAAACTACTAAAATTATAAAAAAAATTGGTAACAAAAAAGAATTAGAGATCGTTTCTGAATTCTCCACACAAGTATCAGCGGAAGCTTTGAAACTTATCACCGGTTTGAGCAAGATGAAATGGATTGAAATGGATCGGGTGAGCCAAGGGATGATAGACGGTTGCTCTAACTACATTAGCGACCCCTTGGTAACAAAAAATTGTGAAGATTGTACTCGATCGATTGATCTGCACATCGATGCACAGTTGAAAGACCCTAAACTACATAACGCACCGTCTTTGCTTTCCAGTCAACTAGAGGCGGGATTATCTATGGATGCAATACGAGCGAATATAAAACTTGCTATCTCTGGAGGTCAAAATGAACCGCGTGATGCTATTGCGGGAACAATCGGAACCTTACTAGAAAATCATTCGCAGCTGGAATCAATAATATCAGGCTCCAAAACGTGGCTGCAAGCATTCGAGGAATATTCACGGTGGATGTCTCCAATTGGTATGTCTCCCAGACGCATAGCCAAAAATTTTATCTATAAAGACGTTGAGTTTTATGAAAATGACATGATCTTTTTCATGTTCGGGTCTGCAAATCGGGACGAGGCTATATTTCAGAACCCAGATTACTTCGACATCTCAAGAGATAATGGCCCATCGATTTCATTTGGTGCTGGACCTCACTTCTGTGCAGGTGCTTGGATATCTAAAACTCTAATTGCAGAAGTGGCACTGCCTTTATTTTTCTCTCATTTCTCCAATTTATATTTAAAAAAACCAATTGAATTTCAAGGTTGGGCCTTCAGGGGACCCAAGGAGGTTATTTTAGTAAATAGGAATAAATAACTTGCTGAAGATAAAATTATCAAACATATTCCAAATAGAGAATATTATTGGCTCAGGAAAAAACTATGATTATTAGAAGACGTTCATTTCTTAAAGCGGCGTCCTGCCTGCCATTATCACTCGCTTTACCGAGCATAGCGTACACTGAGATTGACTTTGGGACGACAAAGATCACAACAGTCAGTGACGGAAGTATTGCACTTCCAGCCGGGTTGACCTTTGACACAATGCCTCAGACTGAACTTGAGCTAATAATCAATGAATTATCGCTGTCACGAGAACAACTAGTTAGGGAATGTAACGTAACATTGTTGGAAACTGAAAACCGTAAAATTCTATTTGATGTTGGTGCCGGTGTTTACTTTTTGGATGGTATGGGTGCCATCGTAGATAGCTTGGACGAGAGGGGACTTGCGCCTGAAGATATTACTGACGTCATTTTTACTCATGCACATCCAGACCATATCTGGGGTGTCCTAGACGATTTTGATGATTTGTTATTTCCAAATGCCACGTATCATATTGGCAGGACAGAATGGGATTATTGGTGGAACCCAGAAACAGTTAATAGAGTTGATGAGAGCAGAGTAGAGACAGCCGTTGGTGCTAAAACTCGGTTTGAAGCATTACAAGATCAAATAGAATTTTTTGATGATGGAGATGAGCCAATACCAGGAGTACTAGCATTAATGACACCCGGCCACACGCCTGGCCATATGAGTTTTGAAATAGCCAATGGCTCGCGATCTGCTCTGATAGTCGGAGATGCTATAAATGACCATCATGTTGCATTCAAAAGACCAAACTGGCTAAATGGACTTGACCAAAATCCGGAAGAGGCAGCTCAAACGAGACAGAAGCTACTAAATCGAATATCAAATGAAGATATGTTGATTATTGGTTTTCATTTACCAAAAGGTGGAATAGGCCGCGTGGCGCAGTCTGGCACTGAGTATTCATTTGTAAATATTTAACTCTAACTTCAGCTTAAAGATCATAATTTTTTGAAAGTGCATTGATAAGTAATAGTTATCAACATAACGGTTATTCATGCACCACCGACACAAAACTAAAGGTTAAGATATGTCAGAGACTTCGATTATAAATTCTACTCACATTGATCGTTTGGCGGAACTTGCTGTTAAAACGGGTTTGGCCTTAAGACCAGGTCAGGATTTAATGATCACAGCACCTTTAGAAGCCTTACCCCTGGTTAGAAAAATAACTGATTATGCATACAAATCAGGTGCGGGCGTTATTACTCCAATATTTTCAGATCCAGAGATGGTTTTATCACGTTACAGAAATGCACTTGATGCATCGTTTGATAAGGCTGCTAATTGGCTTTATGACGGAATGGGAGCAGCTTTCGACAATGATACTGCAAGACTTGCAATTGTTGGGGATGATCCAATGTTGCTTGCAGATGAAGACCCTCAGAAAGTTGGAAGAGTTAATAAGGCAAACTCTCAGGCATTGACACCGGCCAGAGAGAGAATTACGCGCTTTGACATAAATTGGAATATCATAGCATGGCCTGGGTTAGCTTGGGCTAAACGCATGTTTCCAGATTTGCCAGAGAAAGAAGCTCAAAAGAAACTTTCAGAGGCTATATTCTCAGCTTCGCGCGTTAACATCAATGATCCTATTGGCGCGTGGAGTAAGCATAACAAAAATTTACGAAAACGCTCAGACTGGTTAAACCAGCAAAATTTTGCTTCACTACATTTTTCAGGACCAGGCACTGACCTTACTGTTGGACTCGCAGATGATCACGAGTGGATGGGCGGTGCATCTCTAGCAAAAAATGGTGTTATTTGTAATCCAAATATACCATCAGAAGAGGTTTTTACCACACCACATTGCCTGAAAGTTGAAGGTACGGTTAGCTCCACAAAACCTTTATCTCATCAAGGAACATTAATTGATAACATCTGTGTAAAATTTGAATCTGGAAGTATTACTGAAGCTCATGCATCCAAAGGTGAAGAAGTGTTATTGAAAGTATTAGACTCAGATGTAGGTGCAAGGCGTTTGGGAGAGGTGGCGTTAGTTCCTCACAGTTCACCAATATCGCAAAGTGGTCTTTTATTTTATAACACTTTGTTCGATGAAAATGCCGCTAGTCATATCGCGTTGGGTCAGTGTTACTCTAAATGTTTTAGGGATGGCGAAAATCTGAGTAAAGATCAGATCATCTCAAAGGGCGGTAATAGTAGTATGATACATATAGACTGGATGATTGGATCTGGTGAAATAAATGTAGATGGTATAAAAACCGATGGAACTGCAGTGCCAGTTTTCCGAAACGGTGAATGGGCCGGATAAGTCAAATTCAAAACATAACTGTAAAGATACGCAAACAAATAAGTGAGGCAACGACTGCTCCTGGCATGGTAATGATATCTTTATCAGCCGTAGCACTTGGCGCAGCGTTTGGTGGCTATCTCCCGCTAATTTCCCTCTGGATGGAAACTTTCAATATATCTTTTCAAAGGATTGGCATAGTTTGTGGAGCTGCTGCTCTTGGCGTTGTGTCCAGCGCCTACTTTGCGCCAAAGTTGGCCGCGAAATATGGATATATAGTGACAATTAATGCCGGTTTAATCGTTGCAGCTATAATGACCATTGCATTTCGTTTTACGGACAACTACGGCTTGTGGCTTGCCTTTCGGTTTGTAAGTGGCCTTGGCTTAGGTCTACATTGGGTTTTGACTGAAGCTTGGCTGGCCAATATAGTAGCTGAAAAATATCGCACCCGTGTGATGGCAATTTATGCTACCGCTATTTCAATAGGGTTTGCTGTTGGACCTGTCGTCATTTGGTTATTTGGTGCTCTTTCGATAATTCCATTTATAATTATGGGTGGTCTTCTGATTTTAGCTGCAATTCCAATATTAAAACTCAAAGGCCTTGAACCTAAAGACACTCAAACTCATTCTGCATCACCGCTCATATTGATCAAAAGAGCTCCAACTGTAGCTTCTGCCTGTGTCGTTGTAGGCAGTGTAGATTTAGCCTTAATTAGTCTTCTTCCAGCAATGATAACTCGCACACCCGAAGCTGCACCAATTCTAGCGTTGATTATCGTACCGGCCATGGCACTGGGTGCAACAAGTCTTCAGTACCCTATTGCAATTTTGGCCGATAAATACGGCCTTCGGAAAGTTGGCGTAATAACTGTTTGTGCAGGCCTGATATTTGCCAGCTTGATCCCATTTTTTTTAGGATCGATATTTGTAACTCTTATCTTTGGATTTCTTGCTGCAGGCTTAGTTTATGCTCTCTATTCGATTGGACTTGCAATGTTATCTAGAAGGTTCTCAGGAGCGGAAATTGTTGCAGCAAACGCTGGATTTGTAATACTTTTTGAGCTTTCAAATTTGATGGGGCCTTGGGTTGCCGGATTTTTGCTAGATATAAATATGCGTTTGGGCCTGCCTATTTTCACACTTTCTATAGGTGTTTTTTATGTGACTATCTCATGGATAAGAAGACACACAAATGCCAACTATTAGAAATATTTCTAAATAATTTAAATACCCCAGGTATCTGAAATACGATAACCGCCTGGCCATGGATCTGCCGGATCAAGCATGTGCTGATGAGTGCCAGTAATCCATGCACGACCACTAATTTCCGGCAAAATAGCCTCCACATTTCCGACCTTAGTTAATCCTAAAATTTGACCAGTAAATTCTGAATCAATAATAGAACTTGCAGTTAACTGCTCCCCAATTTTTATTTTCCCACGCTTGTGTAAGATTGCCATTTTAGCTGACAAGGCTGTCCCTGTGGGCGACCTATCAATTTTTCCAGGTTTTATGGCTACCGCAGATTTAAAGTTTTTACCCTTTTTACCTTGCAATAATGGGCCACAAAAGTGGCAAAATGAAAAATGATCCCAATCAGAATAGGTGGGATGATAAAAGTTTAATTGCTCGTTAGCGGCTTCAGTAATCTTTTCTCCTAATTTTGCAAGATCTTTAGCTTCATCCGTAGAAAGCCTAAAGCCTAGACTGTCTGCGTCCACCACCACAAACGAGTCACCACCAAAAGCAGTATCAACATTCATGGCCCCATATCCTTCTATCTCAAGTACTGAATCAAGAGCATTTGAGAAACTAGGCAAATTTTTAATATAGATCCTATTTGCCTTTCCATTAGAACATTCTGCCTTTACTTTTATTAAACCCCCTGGCGCCTCAAGCGTGAAATTAGTGACGGGTTCGACCATTTCTATTATTCCGGCATCAAGCAAAACGGTTGCAACACAAATCGAATTTGATCCTGACATCGGAGGATTAAACTCTGGCTCCATTATAATAAAGGCTGCATCTGCTTTTGGGTCCTTTGGAGGCACAAGTAAATTTACATGTCTAAAAACGCCACCTCGGGGCTCATTTAATAGGAAATTACGCAACAAACCATTACTCAAAATCCACTTACTCTGCTCCCAAACTGTATCGCCAGGCGGCGGCGGAACTCCCCCAATAATCACGTCTCCAACCTCGCCTTCCGCATGAGCTGAAATAACATGGATTGACTTAGTGGTTCGCATTAAAGAAGCTTAGGTATAGCTTTAAGACGTGTAAACTGCTTTTTAGGAAAATATTAACATGGAGAGACCAACCGGGGTCCAAATATCAAGGTTTTTAAAAAACCAAGGTGTCCAATATATATTCGGCATTCCCGGCGTTCACAACCAAGAGCTTTATCGCGGCATTGATGAAGCGGAGCTCACCCATGTTCTTGCAAGACATGAACAGGGCGCTGGCTTCATGGCAGATGGTTATGCCAGAGCAAGTGGGAAACCAGGAATTGTTTATGTTATTACAGGACCAGGAATTTGTAATGTTTTAACTGCACTAGGCCAATCATACTCCGATAGTATACCGATCCTAGCTATTTCTTCATGCTTAGACGAGACAGCATACCGACGCGGACAGTTACACCAAATGCTGGATCAGGAGAGTGCGGCCGGTAGTGTTTGTGATTGGTCTGAGACAGCTCAAAATTACAAGGCTGCTTATGGCTTATTGGAGCGGGCATTCACAGAATTCCACAATAAGAGACCCAGGCCAAAACATATACAAATCCCAATTAAAGTACTTGAAGAAAACGCACCTGATTTTAAAATCCGTGAAAAAGCTAAGAACTTTTTTTCACAGGCCAAAGATGAAATAAATGAGGTTTCAAAGCTAATTAAAAATTCTGAAAAGCCTCTGTTTATTGTAGGTGGTGGCGCCAAGAAAACAGACGTTTTTAAGCTAATAAAAAAGACTGGTGCTGCAAGTTTTACGAGCTTTACCGGCAGGGGGCTGATACCATCAACTTACCCATTATTTTTGGGCTCATCGTTGGCTAGAGCAGGCACTGTAAGTGTGCTGTCAAAATCAGACTTAATAGTTGTTCTGGGCTCAGAACTAGCAGAAGTTGATATCTGGCGCGACAATCTGGGTCACAAATGTACATTGGTTCGTGTTGATACTGACCCTGAAGTTCTCAGTGATCATCATAATGCGGATATTAAGCTTAATATGAAAGTGGAAGACTTTGTTGAAGCATCTCTGAAAAACTTCGATGGACAGGATTGTGCAGAAAAGTGGGATCCTAAACTTGTATCGCAAAAACGTGAAGAATGGGTTTTACAAGCGACAAGAGAGTTTCCCGGGATATCAGAGGTGGTCAGATCAGTCGAGGAAATAGTGCCAGAAGATACTATGGTATATTCTGATATGACGCAATTTGCATATTTGGCTAAAGAAATCTGGGATATGAAAAAACCTAATCATTGGCATCATCCTTATGGATTTGGGACTTTAGGGTATGCATTGCCAGCTGCGATAGGCGGTTGTATTGCTAGGCCCAATATGCCCACGATAGCTATAGCTGGTGACTATGGATTTCAGTACACAATTCAGGAGTTAGGTACCGCTGTTGAATTGCAACTTAATTTACCAATTCTCATTTGGGACAACCAAAAACTTAAAGCAATTGAGGACAGCATGGTAGCTGCGCAAATTGCTCCAAATTCCGTTCAAGCTTTAAACCCTAATTTCTGCAAATTAGCTGAGTCCTACGGGGCGCTATCCAGAAAGCCATCTAACCTAAAAGAACTACAAAAAAATATAATTGAAGCTTTCAGCGCAAAAGTTCCGACTGTTATCCATATCTCTGGAGAAATCCAATAGACTAACGACGCCTCCAAAATGAAAAAGACCCTCTTGAGAGGGCCTTTATCGCAAAGATTGACCTAGGGAGGAGGAAGGTCACTATCTTTTAGTCTTTCAAACGAAATTGGGAGGAACGTATGAAAAACCTTAAAAAAAACGCTTTACGCTTTTCTCCACTATAATATGCTGCGTTGCGGCAAGTTTTACCAATGCTATTTTTGCATACCCGCTTTGCATTATTTTATAGTTGGCATATATTTATAACTCTTAACATATTTTATTTGAATATTATCGACTTAGATGCTGGCGATACGTTGATTTCATCAATGTTTGTACCCTTTCTGGTTTCAATAATATCACATACTATTTTAGCAATGTCGCCTGGCTCAATTGCATTATTTCCATCCTCACCAGGCTTAAAATTTAAAGTATCAAAAAATGGGGTTCTTACAAAACCAGGGTTTATCAAACAAACCCTCACGCCAGTATTGCCACATTCATCACGAAGTGATTGAGCAAAACCTCTCAGACCAAACTTTGCAGCCGAATAAAGTGATGCCTTTTTCTTTCCAACTATAGAAGCCTCTGAACCCATGATAATAATGTCACCATTACCCTTAGCCTTCATAAAACTCACTAAGTGTCTACAAAGCATTATATGTGATATTAAATTTATATTTATAAAATCCGATATTTGCTTAGCAGAAAAATTCTCCAAGGTTCGAAAATCACCACAACCAGCATTACAAATTAATACGTCAACGTCAGAGTGCTGATGCAAAACCTGCGGAATAATACGCTCAGTTCTTTCAAAATCCGATAGATCAATTGAAATAGGAAAATAACCATCAAAGTCTGGTTTGAATTTTTTGTGATCGCGTGCAAGACCTATTACATCAGTCCCACTTTTTAATAGTAGTGAAGTAATTTCTTTTCCAATGCCACTTGAACTACCAGAAACAATCGCTTTTCTTTTTTCCAAATTTTACAAACTCCAGCCTCAAACCAAACAACGAAAAATTTTATTCCTTGTTGTATACTTTTCTAATTCAGATTGAAGAAATGAAGACATTTCTTCCTCTATTTCTTTACCATAAGATACAATTCCATCCTTAGCCTCCATTGGAAATGAAAAAAGTTTATCATCTGGATATAGTGACGTAATTTTTTTATACATTTCTTTAGGGTATCTCAGGGGACCGTGACTTACAGAGTGAACTTGATCAATGTTTATATCCTTGAATATTTTGTTAATCAGCTCTGAATAAAGTTTTTCCCAGCCAGAGCAGTAAATCAGAGGGTCAAACCTGAGACCAACGGGCCAACCATTTTTGGCTAGTTTCTGCAAAACATTAATTCGTCTGTCTATACTGGGAGCCTTATTATCCAAAATGGCAGCGACATTACTGGGAGACAAACTATAAGCTACGACACAATTAGAAATAGGACTTCTGTTTAAGAAAGTGTCAGAGACTATACTCTTAGTTCTAAGTTCAAGTTCAACTGAACTGAAATTAGTAAAAAATTCTAATGCTTTTTCTGCAAAACCTGTAATTTTTTCGAATGCTAAGGAGTCACAGTCATAACCAGAAAAAAAAGTCATACTTTTATTAGTATTTTCATAAATTGTATCAGAAATCGCTTCGAAAAAATCCTCATAATTTACAAATAAAACGTAGTTTGCAGAAGAGTACATACCTTGTAAAAAACAGTATCGGCAATCATAGATACAGTTATACATGTGAGAAAAATAATAATTTTTTTGTGCATCAATACCAAAACCTGATGGTGCCGGTAAAACAAAATTATCATGTTTTTTTGCTAAAATTAAAGCAGGGTTTTGTTTTTGAATACGAAAGTTCTGTTTCCTCCGATTAAACATCTCTTGATATCTTTCAATCTCAAAAATATCAGCGTACTTGAGGCGTTTAAAAATTTTTTGTGCAACTGGATGATCTAGGACTTCTCGCTCTACAAAAATGCTATCGATCATTCGAGCTTCCAGTCTTTTATCGCTAAAAAAAGCTCACTTTCGAGATTAGAAATTAATTCTGAAGCGGAGTTTCCTGTGGCTAGAGTACGTGCTAATTTTCCATCGGGAAATGCAGACTTCCATTTTTTATATGCTTGCAAAAATCTATATCTATTACTCTGAGTAAAATGATACCTTTCAAAATATTGATAAACTTCTTCTGGTACGTGCAGTCTTGTTTTCTCATCATTCACTAATTTTTCTATGTGACCAATTATTTCACGAAGTTTATCTTTATTTTGATATATCAATTGCGTAATTGCTTCTCTTGAGACTGAACTCACAGGGCTTTTTGGTGTATCGGATACGATTTTTAAAACGAATACCAATTCATTACAGGAAAACATAGAGGCGATCTCACAAAAACCTGATGCTTCCATATCAAAAAGTACAGCTTCTGAATATGTTGTTTCTGGCTGGGAAACAGTATGCAGTGTTTGGCATTTGACTATTTTTGATAGTCGGAAACCCGGAAAATATGACGTTTTTCTTGCTGTATCATGAACCTTTATCGCTTGGAATAGTTGCCCAATTGGTTCTTCATAGAACCCGGCAATTCCAATGTTAATCCACCCGACATACCTCTGAACATTAAACAACATTTTTAAATAGGTGGCTGCTGCGGCGGCTTTACTTGAACCAATTCCAGATATCACAAGAGCATGCCCACTCTTTGGATTTATATACACAGGAAAATCTAAATTATTCGAAAGTGAGCTTAGATCAAATAAATTAATAAGTGGCCTTGCTTCAGGCTCTAATGCTATCACCCAACAGATTTTGACCTCACAGCCTTGACTATAAGAACGTTCAATCATTTACACCGCGCATTAATATAGCCTCCCAATGTTGCTTCTTCTCAAGCATACTCTCTGCATAAGCTAATTTTTGGCGTTTTTGAGATCCATTTATCAAAATTTCCAACTTTAATATGATTTCACGGATCGCCTCAATTTTGTAAACCAGCTTGAGATCATGCTCCTCTAATATCTTCTCAATAGAATATATTCGAAATCTATCCATACCCCAGTGTGCACCTGAAAGCTGGTCACTGTGACCGCCTTTTTTGATGATTAAAGGTTCATCAATGAAATTTACATCCTCTTTTGCACTGTACCGCAACCAGAAATCATAATCCTCACAGGCTGGTAAGTCCTCATCAAAAAACCCAAAGTCCTCGAAAACTGATCTATGCATCATTGCTGAACTTGGAGATATACAACATAATTTGAGACAGCTTTGAAAAACATTGCCTCCATGTTTCTTATGTTTTTTGTGTTGGTTTACGCGAACCCCATTGCGTATCCATATTTCGTCAGTGTGACACAGCCGACTACTCTGTGTATC
>OCZA010000720.1_pt1 | contig 11020 bp, 6 predicted proteins | sample 1539021 | NCBI WGS metagenome assembly OCZA01 (sample SAMEA2619376, study PRJEB22493) | marine metagenome | biome: marine biome (ENVO:00000447); feature: surface water layer (ENVO:00002042); material: "saline water (ENVO:00002010), including plankton (ENVO:xxxxxxxx)" | depth 5 m | reverse complement strand
ACTAGTCCATAACCTAATGACAAGATAAATTCTCCTGACGTTAACAGCCTATATGAGGAACCCATAGCTTCATGATAGGGGATCGCATAAAAGAGAATTAGACTCGATGATGTGACAAAGCCTATGACCACCATGATTTTTGGCCAGACCAAGGTGCGCGCGACTTCTTTCAGGATTAATTCGGGCGCATTTTCATGAAGTTTATTACGATAGTTTGATAATTTATCAGAACCTGACCCTTTTCTGGATAATGAGAGCAGTGTTATTAAGCTTACTATTATTCCAATAAGTATTGGATCTAAATAAACAGGGAGGTCTATGTTTGTGAGGTAGTCAATTAAACTAGCGGTTATATTACTGAAAAATCCTGAAACCATTCCCCAAAAAGCTGCTGACTCAGTGACGTTTTTACTCCAAATACTCATAAATGCGACAGCACCCCATGAAGATGCGAATACTGGGCCTGCAAAGTAAGTAATCCAGAAAATATTACTCGGCAATGTAAGACATAAAGTCACAACAAGAAGACTGACGCATATCATTGTTATTCTTGTTTGTTTCAGTTTAACTTCAGTACTTGAATCTTTGGGCATTATGTCATTAGTTGCGCTAAAGCCTATTAGTGACAAAAAAGTCGAAGCTGAAGATAATCCCGCGGCTAGAATTCCACACACAAGGAGAACTCCAAGTAAAGTTGGCATCACATTTACTGCTATCCAAATAATCACGCTTTCAGGAGGGGTTATGTCCGGATTTATTAGATTTGCAGCGGCAGCGCTGTAGTTATTTATAAGGTATAGAAGAAACATCGCAATGCAAGCTCCGCATGCAGATCTAATCACAATATGTTCATCCTTTGCCATTAAATATCGGCTTGTTTGCCAGGGACTAACAGCGACAACAAGTCCCCAGGCCAGTCCTAATATTAGCGCCCATATTAGCCCCTCAATTGGGGTTTTCCATGTCATATCTGGCCCGACGACGCCATGCCATGAAATGATATTCGGCTTGTCCTCATAAACTGCTAGTTGTTGAATTGTCTCAAACCATCCACCCGAAGAATTTATAATAAAACTTATTCCCACAAGTGCCACTAAACTGAATATGAGAAACATTATTGTATCGGTAAGAATAACCCCTTTTGATCCGGAATATAGAGTAAAGAGGGTATATCCAAGCCAGACAAACACGATCGAAATCGAGTAATTAAGTTGTCCTACTTCAGATACAATCAATGCTACACCCCAGGTAACTGCCAATAAATAACAGGTCAGTCCTACCAAAATCGTTATACCAGCAAATCGCTGGATTCGAGGGCTATTGAATCTTGCGCCAAAGAACTCAGGTACAGTCAGCGCTCTGCTTCGACGTAAGTATTTACCGAAAAACAGACCACCAACAATATATCCGAGACAATTTCCCGCAGTCATAATTACGATAAGTGGAGCATGTCCTGAATATGACATGCCTAGCTCGCCAATAAACGCGTTAGTGCTCATAAAACTAGCGACTAATGTCCCGATTATGAGAAGGGTTGGTGAGTTTCTTCCAGCTACATAGTAGTCATCGAGGCTCTTAATCTTTCGTCCAACATACCAACCTACGAATAAGTAGACTAGCATGCTCATAGTCAAGAAAAGTAAGAAAATATTCATATGGTTAACAATATTTAAACATAACCATAGTTTAGTTTCGACTCAGGCGTATTTAAAGATTTTTGTTCTTTACTTGAGTCAGAAGACCATTTAAAAGTCCGGCTTTATTCTCAAAAAGCTTGATTCTTCGATAGCGAATATATTCTTATATTGAAGATATTTCGCGTAAAACTTTCTGAAGCGCTTCTGTTTTTTCAGTGTGCTTGATAAATCTGTCAGAGAGTTCGGGAGTATAACTGTTAATTAGTGCTGACGTCTTTCCAGTATTATTTGCGTCGCCTTTTTCAAGCATTAATAAACTATTTCTTAGTTCTTTCTCATCTTGTCTTCCAATGTTACCTTCCCTCTGAACTTGATCCAAATATGCCAGTGCAAGAGTTGGTGTAATTGGCCAAGTCATTTCTACCTGTTGTTGAGGATTAAAAATATTAGTCGGCCCATCCTTAGGAAATGCAGTTATTGCGGCAGCTATTTCGTGTTTTGACAGATGATCACTAGGAATTAATTCCAGAATATCAAGCCCTCTTACCATTTCAGTACCAAATATGAATCCCTTGTAATAATAAGTAGACCAAAATCCTCCTGATAAGAGAGTTTCTTCTAACATTGGCCCTCGATCAAAGTATGCTATTTCAAAAGGATTTTCAGAATCCGTAAAGTCCATAATGGATATTCCGCCTTGATACCAAGCTTGAACAAATATATCCCTACCTGGAATTGGAATTATTGATCCATTATGTGCCACGCAGTTTTCTGTTTCTAATTGTGGGGCTGGCATCTTGTAATAGCTTTTTGCCTGTAATTTCCCGTTAACAATATCGTAGATAGCATCTGCACCCCAGGTTATAGGATCCCAAGCCCTACATCGAGCTCTTCCGCCTCCACCCCATTCATCAGTGAACAAAACTTTCGTTCCGGCATTATTAAATGTTGCTGAGTGCCAATACGCAAAACCATTGTCTTGCACATCGTGAATGCGCTTGGGTTTCCTTGGATCAGTTATATCAAATAATATTCCATTTCCTGAGCATGCACCCGCTGCAATACCCAGACTTGGAAAGATCGTAATGTCATGACATTGATCTGTCCTCGAAGTTCTTTGAGTATCATCACCATGATCTCCTCCACGCCATAGACCGGCAAGCGAACCTGTTTCAGGATCTGCAAATACAGTAGGGCTATCAATAATTTTTGCTTTCGATGGATCATCGATTGGGATTTCTATAACATCTATTCTGAATAAGGAGGTTTGTGTGTCTCCAGGTGTTGAGTCGACACAGCCATCTAGTTCTTCTTGATCTCGAATCCTCGATGTGCCTGAGTTATAAACTAAAATTTTTCCATCATCTGTCGGGCCTGACACAACAGAATGTGTGTGTGATCCTCTACATGTTTGCACTGCACCCACTTGGATTGGGTATTCTAAGTTGGATATGTCAAAAATTCGTATTCCTCTGAATCGATCTTCGCTTATATCATCGCTCACGCCCTCTCTACCGCAGTCTAACCTTCCTCGTGACTGCTCAACTGACATTATGAGCAGGTGCTCAATAATTGAAACATCTCCTTGTCCTCCCGGACAAACGACAGAAGAAATTAGTCTCGGATTTTTCGCGTTTTCAATATCGTAAATATTAAAACCATGATAGTTGCCAACTACCAATGTGTTTCCATTAAACGCCATATCCGTATTATCAAAGCTAAGCATTGGATATCGACCAGATCTTGACGACTTTGCTACAGACTTGAGTTGTTTTTTTTCTTTTTCTGATACTTCATCAGCCGATTTTTCTGCTTTCAATCCACCTACGTTGTCTGGGTCATAAAAGCCATCTGGTTTTGGGAGAGAGACAATTAAGTTCATATTTTTTGAAGCATACTCGGCATCAAAAAGCCCTCCAGCTAGTCCGGCTCTGGGATCATCAGAGAGTCCAACGAGCATTTGATTCATTCGCTCGATCTCAACTGTTTGATCATTACTTACATCTGATGCGAACTCATTGAGAGAAGAGTCATAGGCTGATCCTGGCTGGTCACGGAGATCTTTAACCATTTCTATTGCACCATCATGATGAGCTATCATAAGTTTTAAGAACATTTGATCGAACTTCGTTGCTTTCGAATTTTTTAGTTCACTCAATTGCTTTTCGGATGCCATTCCATGCATTTTGTCGCGACCCGAATGACCCGAATGACCCGAATGACCCGAATGACTCGAATGATCCAAATGATTTGAATGATTCGATTTCTGATGCTTATGTGTTTCTTCTGAGGTTAAAGAGGCACCGCGCTCAGATAACCACTGTTTCATAAATGCTATCTCATCAGCTTGAGATTTTTCGATACGTCCAGCTATCTCCAAAACTTCCTTATTATTGGTTCTATCTGGTGCCATCTTAGACATAGTTAATGCTTGATCATGGTGTGGAATCATCAAGGTCATAAATTGTATGTCTGCTGCAGTGTGCGAGGAATCGGCAATCTCTGATGCATCTTTTGAGCTAATAAGGACCCCAAGCTCTCCCGGCAATCCAGGCTGAATGATTGGCGCATCAGCAGCGTACAAGGGCATCCCTAAAAGTATAATTATTAATCCTCCTAGAAAACCTGCATTCAAATTTTTATCATTGTTTCGCATCACAACCTCGTCATTAAAAATATCTTCAATAGTGTCTGTTAATTCTAAGCCGTTATATATTTAAAACATAATTAAATTACGTTTTTGAAAAGTGTTGGATTAAATTTGATGAGAAATTTAAAGTTTTGGGGGATCAATTTTGTCTTGAAAAATTGATACTAGTTTCCAGTCAGACTTTTTCATGAAATTCTCGTATTATTACTTTAGGAAAAAATTATGACAAATTTGAGCTTATTTAGAGAAAGCACACGTTCCTGGCTGGCTGACAATTGCCCGAAGTCCATGCGCGAACCAATGCTTGAGAAGGATATATGTAGAGGTGGCAGAAATCATATCTTTCAGAGCAACGATCAAAAAATTTGGTTAGAGAGAATGGCGAGCAAAGGTTGGACAGCGCCGACTTGGCCAACTGAGTTCGGTGGAGCGGGCCTTTGTAAAGAACAAGCTAAGGTTCTAAGAGAGGAATTAATCGCCATAGAGGCCCGACCTCCGGTGAGTGGAATGGGCATAAGCATGATCGGGCCCGCTATATTAGAGTTTGGTTCTGAAACTTTAAAAAAACAACACTTGCCGGCCATGGCGAGAGGCGAAATTCGCTGGTGTCAGGGCTATAGCGAGCCAAATTCTGGATCTGATCTTGCTGGTCTGCAAACAAAAGCTGAGAATTTTGGCGATCATCTAATCGTAAATGGTCAAAAAGTCTGGACTTCATATGGTGATGATGCGGACTGGATGTTCTGCTTGGTTAGAACGAATACTGATGTTGGTAAGCACTCTGGGATTAGTTTGGTTCTTTTTGATATGGAGACAAAAGGAGTCACGACACGGCCAATTCAGTTGATCTCCGGTACTTCGCAATTTTGCGAGACATATCTCGATGATGTTCGAGTAGAGATTGATCAAATAGTCGGAGAAATTGATGCAGGTTGGACAGTTGCAAAGTATTTGCTGACTCACGAGAGAGAGGCGTTAGGTAAAATGGGCTCCTCACCAGTAGAGAGAAGCATAAAAGAACAAGCGATTACTTGTCTTAACCTTACTAACGGAAGGCTAAATGATGAAGTAATAAGAAAAGAATTGATAGATTGGGAAATTGACTATTTTTGTCATCAACTCACGTCAGAGCGAGTAAATGCAGAAATAGCTTCTAGTGGGGTTGGTAATACGTCTGCAATGCTCAAGTACTACGGAACTGAGCTCAATAAAAGAAAATATGAGTTACTGATTTCTATTCATGGCAGTGAGTCTATGCATTGGGAGGATAATCCCGTTTCGAGGCAATGGTTAAGGTCCAAGGGTAATTCGATTGAGGGTGGGACATCAGAAATCCAATTAAATATCATCGCTAAAAGAATTTTGGGATTGGGCTGATGAATTTAGTTCTTAATGAAGAAGAAACTATGATAAAGGATGCGGCCAATGACTTTCTGGTTGAAAATGCAGGCCCTGATCATTTACGAAATCTTAGAGATGATCCTGACTCAAAGGGATTTTCCGTAAGTTTATGGGGACAAATGATAGACCTCGGCTGGCCCTCATTACTGGTTCCAGAGGAATTTGGTGGTTTAGATTTTAGTCATGTTGGGATGGGCCAGATAATGCAACAAGTTGGCTGTCATCTGGCTACTTCTCCTCTCTTAATAACAGGTATCTTGGGAGTTACTTTACTAAAAAGTTCTTCTTCAAATCACTGGAAAGCAAAAATTCTACCTCTGATTGCTGAAGGGAAAACTAAAATGGCAATTGCGATAGATGAGACTTCACGCCATGATCCTCAAGTGATTCAGACAAAGCTAACACCGAAAGCAGGCGAGTATGTTTTAAATGGCACAAAACTTAATGTTGTTGATGGGCAATTAGCTGATTCTTTCATTGTTATTGCTAAAATTCCTAGTGAGAAACCAAAAGAACCAGATGATATTTGCTTTGTTATCGTCGACTCTAATCAAAAAGGGATTTCCGTTAAGAATAATTTATTGATCGATAGCCGAAAAACGTCATCCTTAATTTTTTCTGATGTAAAGGTCACAGACAAACAAATTCTAAAGTTTAATGAATCTTCTGAGTCTATACTTCAGAAGTTGCTGAGTACGGCGAATATCTATTTATCTGCGGAGCTGCTGGGAATCGCTGAAAAAGCATTTGAATTAACTATGCAATACCTAAAAACCAGAAGTCAATTTGGTGTAAAAATTGGTAGTTTTCAAGCCTTGCAGCATCGTGCAGCAAACCTTTGGGCCGAGATTGAGCTTGGTAAATCTATCGTGCTTAAAGCACTGAGATCTCTAGATGAAATGGATCAAGATATTAACAAGATTGCAAGCATGGCAAAGGCTAAGACATCAAAAATAGCTGAAAATGCTACCAATGAAGGGATTCAGATGCATGGGGGTATAGGGATGACTGATGAATTTTATATTGGTTTTTATTTAAAAAGAGCAAAAGTCTCACAGTTGCTTTTCGGTGATTGGAAATATCATCTTGATAGGGCAGCATATCTGTCAGGTTATTAATTTAGCTAGGACATTTTTATGGAAAGAGCAGTAATAGTCTCCACCGCTAGAACTCCGATCGGCAAAGCGTATCGAGGAGCTTTTAACAATACGGACGCAGCATCACTTGGAGGTCACGCGATCAAGCATGCTATCCAAAGATCTGGAGTTTCAATTGATGCAATAGATGACACTTTTATGGGTTGTAGCAGACCTCAAGGTTCACAAGGAAAAAATATTGCACGGCAGTGTGCGATGGCTGCTGGATTGCCGGTAACAACTCCAGCTATGACAGTTGATAGGCAATGCTCCTCTGGCATGATGGCAATTGGAATGGCGGCAAAATCTATAATGACAGGCGAAATTGAGATCGCTGTCGCTGGAGGTTTAGAGTCAGTCAGTCTTGTGCAAAACGAGCACTCGAATTTATACAGGGCCGAAGATCCGAATGTAATCGCACTCCATGAGCACATGTATATGCCCATGATTGATACGGCAGAAGTTGTGGCAAAAAAATTTGAGATCACTCGTGAAGAGCAAGATGAATATGCGATGCAAAGCCAACAAAGAACGGCAAAAGCGCAGGACTCAGGATACTTCGATGACGAGATTGTCCCAATGCCATCCCAAGTTGTTATCAAGAATAAAGAGACGAATGATGAGCACTTGGAGTCATTCTTGCTTGAAAAAGATGAAGGAAATCGACCGACCACGACGATAGATGGATTGTCTAACCTGAAGCCTGTGCGAGAAAATGGCGTGATAACAGCTGGAAATGCAAGTCAGTTATCTGACGGTGCGTCCGCATCAGTAGTCATGTCTGAAAGCAAGGCTAGGAATTTGGGACTTGATATTATGGGTATATACCTTGGTACTGCTGTAGCAGGTTGTGAACCAAGTGAAATGGGAATAGGCCCTATATTTGCGGTACCAAAGCTTCTTGAAAAATTTTCTTTAAGTGTTGGTGATATTGATTTATGGGAACTTAATGAGGCCTTCGCAGTTCAAGTATTGTATTGCAGAGACCAATTAAAAATTCCAAATGAATTGCTCAATGTTAATGGAGGAGCAATCTCGATAGGGCATCCTTATGGTATGTCAGGAGCAAGAATGGTCGGCCATGCCTTAATTGAAGGTAAGAGGCGCAAAGCAAAATTGGTTGTATGCACAATGTGCTGCGGCGGTGGCCAGGGCGCTGCCTCTCTGTTTAAAATCCCAAAGTAATTTTTAGCTAGAGTAGTGCAGAGGGTTTACTATGAGCATGATTCTCCGAGAGAACATAGATGATGGGATAGTGATTGTTACTCTTAATCGACCTAAAAGTCTAAATGCTCTGAGTCCTGATCTTTTCGTTGAACTAAATACTTTAATACAAGAGATTTCAAATCAGACTGATTCAGTAGCGTGCGTAATTCTGAGGGGTGCTGGAAGATGCTTCTCTGCTGGCAATGATCTTAAAGCTGTCGGCCAAGGAATTAAGGCAAAAGAAAAATTTTTTCAAGCTAAAACTATCGATTTACTTGAGAATCTTCCGCAGCCAACTATTGCCTCTGTTCATGGACATTGTCTAACTGGTGCCTTGGAGTTGGCCTTGGCGTGCGATTTGATGGTCACCGCAGAGTCTGCCAACTTGTCTGACACGCATGGTAAGTGGGGAATGGTCCCAGGCTGGGGAATGAGTGTCCGTCTTCCAAAGCGAGTAGGCTTGCTCAAAGCAAAAGAGATGATGTTCACTGGACTTTCTGTTGACGGCGCTCAAGCTGTTGATATAGGTCTGGCAAATAAATGTGTATCTGATGATAATCTATTATCAGAAACTGTTGACCTAGCTCGAAAGATTGTTAAAAACTCTTGGCACACGCTGTTCGCGGACAAGCAGTTGTTCATTAATAACTCAAACCAATTTCACCAAGATAGCTTAACCTCCGAACGTAACCAGAGTGCTAAGGTAGCTTCTGATATGCATCAACGTGTGAAGACTGGATTTAAGAGCTAATTATTAGTGGATTAAGATTAATTTTTTGCTTGTTTAAGAAGGTTTTTTGCTATTATAGTCTTTTGAATTTCACTTGTTCCTTCGTAAATTCTGAATAGTCTGACGTCTCGGTAGAAGCGAGAGACAGCATATTCATCCATGTATCCGGCCCCACCATGAATTTGTACGGCTCGATCTGCAACTTTACCAACCATTTCGCTCGCAAAAAGTTTACAGCAAGACGCATGAAGGTTTACTTTTTGGCCTAAATCTCTTCTTCGCGCAGCGTCAAAAACCATTGTCTCAGCGGCATAACTCTCAGCCTGGCTTTCAGCAAGCATTGCTTGAATCATCTGAAACTCGGCGATTGCCTGCCCGAATTGTTTTCGTTCAATTGCATATTGGGTTGATATTTCGATAAGTCTTTTGGCGCACCCGACGGCAAATGCAGATATATGAATTCGGCCTCGATCAAGCGTTTTCATTGCTGTCTTAAATCCATTATTTATATTTTCTGGCCCACCAATGATATTAGTTTCAGGAACTCTGCACTCATCAAAAATCACATCACAAACATGGGCCCCTTGTTGCCCCATCTTTTTATATTTAGAGCTTAATGATATTCCTGGTGTATCAGCATTCACCAAGAATGCACTCACGCCACCAGCTCCATCTATAGATTGGTTAGTTCGAGCAAATACCGTAAATACGTTGGCGATATTAGCATTCGTAATCCAGCGTTTAGTACCACTTAAAATATATTGATTACCGTCTTTTATGGCCTTTGTTTGTACTTTTGCTGAATCTGAACCGACATTAGGCTCTGTCAAAGCGAAGGAGCCAATGATCTCTCCAGTTGCGAGTCTGGGGAGGTAAAGTTCTTTTTGCTCCTCCGTTCCGTCCATTATTAGGCCCTGACTCCCTATTCCATTGTTAGTGCCTATAATTGACCTAAAGGCAGCCGAGGTGTAACCCAATTCAATAGCGACTTGACATTCTTCCTCCGTATTAAGACCAAGACCACCATATTGCTCAGGTATCGTCAGTCCAAAAAGTCCCAAATCTCTCATTTCATCGATAATTGATTCGGGTATTTGATCTGTTTCAGCAACTTGTGCCTCTAAAGGGACTAATCGGTTTTTGACAAAACGTCTTACCGTTTCAAGTAAATGATCTAAAATATCTTGATCTAAGGCCATTATTTATTTTCTCTTTTTTACTTGTTTACGATTTCTCTTAAAGAAAGATTATTTTCCACCATTCTTTGTAAAAGAGGCGACGGTTTCCACCAACGATCGCCATGTACTTCTGAAAAACCTTTTATTCCTTCTAGCATTTTTTTGAGACCAACTGTATTTTCTGCCCAATACATCGGACCTCCACGCCATGCAGGGAATCCATAACCATTAATATAAACAGTATCAATATCTGAGGATCTGAAGGCCATTCCTTCATCTAGAATATCAAAGCCCATATTGCACATTGCATAAAAACATCTATTAATAATTTCATCTTCATCTATTGTGCGTTGTTTAATAGCAAATTTTTCTGCCGTCTCATTGATAATCGCTTGGGTTATCTTCGAAGGTATCGGTGTTCTATTACCTGCTTGATAATCATAAAAACCAGCACCTGTTTTCTGACCGCATCTTCCTTGCTCAACGAGTCGATCAGCCACCACGGTTGACATAACATCATATTCACTTTCGTCCATTTGTTGTCGAAGTCGTGTTCCAATATCAAGGCCTGCCATATCAGCCATTGCAATGACACCCATTGGCATTCCAAACTGATAAAGCACTTGATCAACTTGTTCAGGTCGAGCTCCTTCGAGAACAAGCAAGTGAGCCTCTCTTCCGTAACCTGTCAGCATTCGGTTACCAATGAAACCATGACACACGCCAGCAACAGCACCCACTTTTTTAATGGTTTTTGCGAGTTTCAGCACAGTGGCAAGAATTGCAGGCGATGTTTTTTCTGCCTTCACTATCTCAAGCAACCTCATGATATTTGCAGGTGAGAAAAAATGCATACCGAGCATTCTCTCTGGATGATCTACAACTGAGGCTATTTCATCTATATTTAGATAGGAAGTATTACTGGCTAAAATTGTGTCTGGAGATACCGTCTCATTTAGTTTTGAGAAGACTTCTTTTTTGACATCCATATTTTCAAATACAGCCTCAATGACCAGATCTACGTCGTGTAAATCTGAATAGTTAGTTGTTCCTTGAATAAGGCTCATTCTTTCTTCCACGTC
>OCZA010000719.1_pt1 | contig 11021 bp, 12 predicted proteins | sample 1539021 | NCBI WGS metagenome assembly OCZA01 (sample SAMEA2619376, study PRJEB22493) | marine metagenome | biome: marine biome (ENVO:00000447); feature: surface water layer (ENVO:00002042); material: "saline water (ENVO:00002010), including plankton (ENVO:xxxxxxxx)" | depth 5 m | reverse complement strand
TAGACCAACAGGTCAAATATGTCAAAACATTAAATCCCAAATTTTACTTTCTATCCAGACAGAGAAAGAATACTAGATGGTTGCGTTGGTATTTTGACAAATATAACGAACAATATGACGAAAATCTAGTCGTATCAGATAAACAATATTGGATATGTAAAGGAGATGACTATGGATGTTGTCAAACTTTAATCTATCCTAAAGATAAAGATATACCATTTAAATCGTATAAATAGATATAAGGAGATAATTATGAGTGTGATAATTGATGGCAAGACTTATGATGAAACTAAATTTAGTCCTGAATTACAGAATTACTTAACGGTAAGACAAGAGATACAGGTATCTAAAATTAGACATAATATTGAGCTTGAAAAGATTGATGTTTTAACTAAACATTATAATACAAAAATTGCAGAATTAGTAAAAAAAGAAGTACCAGAAGAGAAATAATAAATGGCCGCTATAGCTAACTTAACTTTAGACCAAGGCGCTACATTCAATTCGGATGTTACCGTCAAAGACGCAAACGGAAACGCATTTAACCTCACAGGTTATTCAGCATCCGCTAAAATGGCTACAGGTTACACATCTACTAGAACAAGAACAACAATAACTTGTACCGTAAATGGTGACCCCACAACAGGTATTGTAACTATGTCATTAACTGCTGACCAAACAGGTCAACTAGAAGAAGGCAGATATGTTTACGATTTAGAAATTTTACAGACTTCATCAAGTACAATTACTAGGGTTATTGAGGGTGTAATTACCGTCAGACCACAAGTAACTCTCTAATTCACTATTTTTTTATTATAAATATACCCAAGGAGAGAGTTTATGGCAGATATTACAGCTACCGTTGGACAAAGTAATAGTACAACAGCAAACATTAATGTAAATACTTCAGCTGGACCTCAAACGGTTTCAGTTGCTTTACCATCAGCTCAGGCTGCTCAAAATAGTTCTCTTCAATTAAAATTACTTGGTGATGTTGACACGACTTCTTTAAATGATGGAGCGATATTACAATTTAGGTCAAGTGATAGTAAGTTTGTTGCAAGAAATGAATTAGTAACAACTACTGGTACTTTGACACTCAACGCAGGAGCTTTCTAATAAATGGCAACGGTAATACAGATAAAAAGAAGTTCGGGTACTTCAGCACCTAGTACGCTGAAATTAGGTGAAATAGCTTATACTCATGGAACAGGTACACAAGGAAATTTAGGTGATAGATTATTCATTGGTGAGGGTGGTGTTGACGGTAACGGTGACGCTAACAATGTAACCGTAATTGGCGGTCAATATTTTTCAGATTTACTAGACCATGTATCAGGTACTCTTACAGCAAATTCAGCAATATTAGCAGATTCGAATAAGGCAATTGATGAAGTCATTATAGGTAATGACGCTTCTGCTGGTGGTCAATTAAAATTAAATGAGGGTACCAATAACGGAACAAATTTAGTAGGACTAAAAGCTCCTAATTCTCTAGCAAATACAATAGTTTTTACATTACCAGGTGGTGATGGTTCAGCAGGACAATTTTTAAAAACGGATGGTTCAGGTAATTTAGGTTTTGCAACCGTTAATCAGTTTATAGATTTAGCAGGTGACGGTTCTACAACAGATACTTACAATACTGCTGAAACACTTACATTTGCTGGTTCAGGTGGTCTAGTTCAAACGGTAACAGATAATACCGTAACCGTAACGGCAACAGCATTAACAAATTCAAACTTATCAGGTAGTGCAGGTATAACAAATGCTAACTTAGCAAATCCTACACTTACTTTAGGTTCATCTACATTGACATTAGGTGCAACTACACAAGATATTGCCGGATTAACTTCATTAGTAATTGATGACATTACAATTAACGGTCAAACAATGTCAACGACTGCTAGTAATAAAAATATTAATTTATCTCCACACGGAACAGGAACGGTAATAGTACCATCTGGTTACGAAGATAGAAGTGGATTTACAACTAACTCATTAGCTAATAAAGCATATGTTGACCAAGTTGCTCAAGGTCTTGACGCTAAACCATCAACAAGAGTTGCTACTACAGCAAATTTAGCAGCTTCTTATTCAAACGGTACCGCTGGTGTTGGTGCAACACTAACAGCAAGTTCAAACGGTGCATTATCAATTGATGGTGTTTCGCCTACAACAAACGATAGAATTTTAGTTAAAGACCAATCAACAGCAGCTCAAAACGGTATCTATATTGTAACAACCGTAGGTGATGGTTCTAATCCTTTTGTATTAACAAGAGCAACACCTGAAGACCAACCCGCTGAATTATCAGGTGGTTCATTTGTATTCGTAGAAGAAGGTACTGCTAACGGAGATAACGGTTATGTGTTTACTCATACAGGCGCTCCTACTTTTGGTACAACTGCTTTAGATGTAACACAATTTTCTGGTGCAGGTCAAATAACTGCTGGTGCAGCTTTGACTAAATCAGGTAATCAAATGGATGTTGCAGTAGATAATTCTTCAGTTGAAGTTAACGCAGACGCATTAAGAGTTAAAGCATTAGGTATTACAAACTCAATGTTAGCAGGTAGTATAGACGGTGCTAAGATTGAAAACTTTACATTTACAGACGAAGGCTCTACACAAGGTGCAGTTCAAATAGGTAACCCTATGGAGTTTTTAGCAGGTGAAGGATTAAATACAACTGCTTCAGGTAATAGTTTAACAATTGCTGGTGAATTAGCAAGCAATTCAAATATTGGTGTTGCTAAATTTCATTCAGATAATTTTCAGGTAGCATCCGGTGATGTAACCATAACAACAGTTGACGGAGGTTCATTCTAATGAAACTATGGACAAGATTTAAAAATTTTATTACTAAACCTTATATGAAACCTTTAGTATTAAAAAAAGAACAAGAGATTAATTTAAAAAATCTTAAAACAAAAACAAAAAAAGAATTAGAAAAATTAGGCAGAAAAGTTGGTGTTGAATTAGACAGACGACTTACAAAAGATAAACTTATAAAACAAATTAGAAAAGCTTGTAAATAATGGCAACGGTAATAAAACCAAAAAGAAGTGAAGTAGCGAGTTCAATACCAGCAGCTAACTCATTAGCAGTTGGTGAAATTGCAATGAATGTTACAGATGGTAAGTTTTACACTAAAACATCTGGTAATGTTGTCAAAGAAATGGGTGGTGCAGGTGCAGTTACATTACAAAGTGTTGTAACTTCAGGTGCAATTAGTAACCAAGATATAACTTTAGACGGTGCAAATTTAATCTTTGAGGGTTATCAAGCAAATGCTTATGAAACAACTTTAACTGCTATTGAGCCTACAAAAGATAATACGGTATCATTACCAAATCAATCGGGCATATTAGCAACTGAAGGTGATAATTTAGCTTTTAGTATAGTATTTGGAGGATAAAAGTGGCAAGTTCATTTAAAAATGCAGGTCTTGATGTTGGTGTATTAGACGCTTCAGCAGGTGATATCTACACAGCAGGCGGTTCTGTAACTGCTGTTATTCATGCTGTTTACATATCTAATTTAAGCACCACAAATGACGCTAAAGTAAATGTAAAAGTAACTATTGATGGTGGTTCTACTTTCAGACATGTAGGTAGAAGTTTAAATGTACCAGCAAATAATACTTTAGTTTTAGATAAACCAATAAATTTAGAAAACAACGATAAAATTAGAATATATGCAGACCCTAATCCAGATAGTTCATCTGTTGATGTAGAGGCATATGTTAGTATATTGGAGATTAGTTAATGCCTTTACAAGTACCTGAAGCTAATAGAACAAGATTAAAAGATTTTAACGGTATTAGAAGAACAAAAGAAGGCATGTTATATCTGACACATGTTGTTAGAGAAACTAGTAGTGATAGTATAGAGCTTTCAAAATTTCACGAAGACGGTAAATCTGATTTACTACCAAAAGATGGTGAAACAGGATACACACAAGAAAGATTAGAATTATATAACACTCAATCTTTTACAGGTGATAGTTCTACAACAACATTTACAATATCAAATGACCTAGATACTCAAAGCGAAAGACTAGCGGTTTTTGTTGATGGTATTAGAAAAAATGCATTTGCAGATTACACAATAAATAATACAACTTTAACATTCACGATTGCTCCTATTAATGGTAAGATAATTCAAGTAGGTCAAATAAACAAAAGATTTTTTAACAACAATAGCGATAAGTACCAGCAATATACTTTTGATAGTAATGCTACTTATCTTATAAATAGTGATGGAGAGTTAGTTAGAAGAGAAAACAAAAGTGTGTCAAGAACAGCTTTAGGTAGTGATAATTTTGACACTTTTGAAGCGGGAGCAACTATTAATAGTACAACTTACTCGGTATAGGAAAAAATATGGCAGATTTTCAATTAGGAAGAATTAAATTTAAATGGAGAGGTGATTGGGCAACATCAACTGCCTATGTGATTGATGACATTGTAAAGTATGGTGGTAATGTTTATACGGTTGTTACAAACCACACATCACAATCAACATCAGCGGCTTTTTATACAGATTTAACAGCAGGCAAATACGAAATACATACAGAGGGTTTATTTTTTAAAGGTGATTGGGCTGCCACAACTCACTACAAACTAAATGACCTAGTAAAGTATGGTGCATTTCAATATAGAACAACAACTCAACACACTTCAACATCAAGTTTTGAACCTGCTAAATTCCAAGTTTACGGAGAGGGTTTTCAATTTGAAGACTCATATTCTTCAAGTACAACATACCAAGACGGAGATGTTGTAACATATGGTGGTTATTCATATGTTTATATTAATAATACACCAGCTTCAGGACAAACACCAACAGATAATGCATATTGGGATGTCCTTACAACAGGTTTCAAAGCATTAGGTGAATACTCACACGGAACATCTTACAAAACAGGTGATACTATTCAATACGGTGGTAATAACTATGTTTGTATAGCAAATCATACTAATCAATATCCAGCAAATACAAATGGTACGGATAATTCAAGTTATTGGACAAAAAATTTAGAAGGATTTAATTACAGAGCGGCTTATAACGCTTCTACTATTTACCAGATTGGTGATGTAGTAAGATTAACAACTTCAACTTATGTTGCTATTCAAGACAGAGTACAAAATGTTTCTCCAGATTCAGATGGTACAAAATGGCAATTAATTGCACAAGGTGACTCAGCTGCTGTATTATCTACAAGAGGTGATATAATAAAACAAGGTGCTTCTCAAGCAGAGGCATTAACAATCGGTACAATAGGTTCAGTTTTAACAACTGATGGTACTGACCCTATTTGGTCAAATGCTGAGGGTAAAAATGTAATTTATGTTGCAAACTCTGGTAGCGATTCAAATCCAGGTTCACAATACTTACCTTATAAAACACTTTACTATGCAATGCAACAAGCGACTTCAGGAGATGTTACAGATATTGGTACAATATCAGGTGGTACAGGTGGTGTTCCTTCTACTTATGATTTACAACAAACTGCCTCAACTGGTTCTGGAACAGGAACAAAAATTAGAGCAGTCCTAGATGGTTCATCAACACCTACGGTTACCGTAACAGATGGTGGTAAAGGACATGCTGCCGGTGATACAATTACTTTTGGTAATGTAGGTCCAGACGGAAGTACCGTACAAGGTGGCGGTATGTCAAACATAACAATTGTTGTTACTTCAGCTTCAGTTGGTGATGTTGTTGTTGTTAAAAACGGAGTTTACAGAGAAACTTTACCTATAAGAGTTCCGGCAGGAGTTACCGTTAGAGGTGAAAGTTTAAGAGGTACAGAAATTAGACCTAAAACAGGAACAGGTCATCAAATAAAAACAATTGGTTCAATAACAGGTGGTACAGGCGGAACGCCAGGAACATATCAATACAAACAACAAACTTCTACAAATGGTAGTGGTGCTGGTGCAGTATTCAATGTTACAACAGATGGTTCATCTACACCCACGGTAACAGTTTATCATGGTGGTTTTGGTTATGTTGTAGGTAACACAATTACACTTAATGGTGCTACTAAATTAGGTGGCGCTTCCGATTTAACATTTACGATTACAGCGTTAGAAAATAATGACGCTTCAAATATGTTCTTATGTGGTAATCAAACTAACATCACATTAATGACATTTAAAGGTTTGACAGGTACACCAGGCGCTGGTGGTACTAGTAAAGCTGCCGTTGTTTCATTAGACCCTACATCTAATATATCAACTGCTTCACCTTATATTCAAGATTGTTCTTCAGTAAATGCGAGTGCAACAGGTATTCAAATTGACGGACTTTTACATACTGATAATGGTGGTACAAGTAATAAATCAATTCTTGCAAATGACTTTACACAAATTAACTCTGATGGTCGTGGTGTTCATGCATTAGGCGGTGGTCGTGGTGAAATGGTTTCTATATTCACATACTATTGTGATAAATCTTTCTTTGCAGAATCAGGTGGATTTATTAGAGGTCTAAACTGCTCATCTGCTTATGGTGAAAAAGGTGCTGAGGCAACAGGAACATTAGCCGCTGAAACAGCTAAATCTGTATCTGCTCGTGGTGAGATGTTAAGATATAGTACCACATTTATTGGCGGCGCTACAGAATCAGATATTGCTGACGCATTAACAACTTCAGGAACACCGACAGCTGCTACCGTGGTAGGTGTTACTTCAGGTGCCTCTGCTACATTGTTTAGAGTTAATATTTCAACAGATTCTTTACACATAGAAAATAGAAGTGGAAATTTCCAACAAGGTGAAACCGTAACAATTACAAAAGACAATAGTTCAACTTTTCAAGTTGTTTTAAGTTCATCATATGGTGATAGTTCAGCAGCTCAGACAGGTCAAACAGGTGCCTTAATTGCTGTTGATTCATCCGACGGAACATTGAATAGTGCAAATGCTCTTTCTATCGGGTCAAATGTTGTATTTGTATCAGACGGTAGTAAATATTACAGATTATCAGCAATTTCAGAAACAAATACATCTAATCAAACTGCTTTATTAAGATTAACAGAATCAGTAACAACAGGTAGAGCTATACCTGATAATACAGCAACAACTATAACAACAGGTTTTTCAAACATAAGATTAACTGGTCACGACTTCCTAGATATTGGTACTGGTGACTTTGCTTCTTCAAATTATCCAGGCAATGCTTCACAGCCTGCTGACCAATCAGACGAAGTTAATGAATTAAATGGTGGCCGTGTTTACTTTTCTTCTACTGACCAAAGAGGTGATTTCAGAGTAGGAGATTTATTCAGAATTCAACAATCAACTGGTATTGCTACCCTAAACGCAGACGCATTTGACCTTTCAGGTTTAAGTGAATTACAACTAGGTTCTATTGGTGCAGAATTAGGTGCTACAATTAATGAATTTAGTACAGATGAAACATTAGCAAACGATAGTAATACTGCTGTACCTACTGAAAGAGCAATTGTAGGTTACACTCAAAGAGATAATATGGGAACAGGCCATTTAGTGCCACCTACTGGTACAACTGCTCAAAGACCAACAGGTAGTGCTTTAAAAACTGGTGGTATAAGATATAACTCATCTCTAGTAACATGGGAAGGTTATAACGGAACACAATGGACAGGTCTTGGTGGTGGTAATCCGTGGGCTTCAACAAGTTCAAGTATTACGGTAGCTGCTAATGATAGATATTTTGTAGATACTTCAGGCGGTGCAAAAACAATTACATTACCTGCTTCTCCACAAGTAGGTGACCAAGTATCTTTAGTTGACTTAGCAAGTACATTTGATACAAACAATTTAACTATTGCAAGAAATAGTTTAAAAATAATGGGACAAACAGCAGATATGACCGTTTCTACTGAAGACGCTGGTATACAATTAGTTTACACAGGCGCAACTTACGGTTGGAAATTAGTACAGAATTTATAATAAATAAAGAAAAAGGATAAATAGTATTATGTCAGATTTAAGAGATTTTACAGGTAAAAATAGAAAGTTTACTGGTACAACCGGATTGAAAATATCTAGTGGTACGGCAGCTCAAAGAGTAAATGAATCTGGAAGATTTAGATTTAATACAGATGTAAACTTGTTAGAGTATTATTCAGGTTCAGAATGGAAATCAATTGATTCTCCACCTGTTATTAATACTATTGCTGTTGATGGAGGTTCAGACGCTACAACAGGTTCAGTTGATAACGAAGCCTCAGGAAATTCAACAATTGTAATTAAAGGTTCTTTATTTGATACTTCAGCTGCTTCGGTATCTTTTGTCGGTTCTGGTGAAACTTTATCACCAGCGTCAACAACAATTAATAGTTCTTCTCAAATTACAGTTACACTTTTAAAGTCATCTGTTGATATAGGAAATAGTCCGTATAATGTAAAAGTTACAAATCCATCAGGTCTTTCTGGTGAATTGGGTGGCGCCTTATCTGCTGACTCAACAGCACCAACATTTACAAACGCTGTTGATACAACGGTTACACTTTTTGATACTACAAGAGCTGCTGGTATTCCAGCTGCCGATTTATGTGGTGCTTCAAACTCATCTAATTTTTCTGTAACCTCAGGTTCTTTACCAGGTGGATTATCAATGACAACTAGTACAGGTGCAATTACAGGAACAGCAACCGCTGTTGGCACAGATACAACATCAACATTTACGGTATCAGCTGTAGGTGATGACGCAACTTCAACAAGACAATTTAAAATTACGGTTAAAGCTCCTGTAAGAACAACCGTAACATCAACAGGCGGAGGTATATTTACCGTACCGGCAGGTGTTACAACATTAGGATTATTGATGGTTGCAGGCGGTGGTTCAGGAGGTTCTGACCTAGGTAGTGGTGGCGGAGCAGGCGGTATGTTAGAAGGAACATTAACAGTCGTAGGTGGCTCAAATATACCTTACAATGTAGGTGCTGGCGGAGCACAAAGTCCAGTACCATCTTATCACTCAGGATATTATGGCGCAAATACAACTTTTGGTCCTATTCCAGGAACAGGAGTAACTGCTACAGCAACTGGTGGTGGATACGGATGTGGCCACGGTGGTGGAAGTCCTAAAGGTTCAGGTTCAAATCCTGAACAAGCTAGTTCTCAAATTAATATTGGAGGCACAGGAGGTTCCGGCGGAGGAACAGGAAGTGCAGACTCAAGTGCGACTGCTTACAGAGGTGGTTATGGTAACCAAGGAGATTCAGGTGGATTAACTGGTTATGGAAATGACGGCGGCCGAGGTGGCGGAGGAAGTCCTCCAGGAAATGGTGCTCACGGCGGCAGTGGCGGCGGTGGTGCCGGAGGTGTTGGTGAAGATTGTAATACTGATGGTTCAGGTCATTCAGGTGATGGTGGTATAGGTAGAGTTTCAACTGCTTCAGGTTCTCCTGTTTATTATGCAGGTGGCGGAGGCGGTTCTTATTATGATCCTAATTCTGGCGCTGTTGGTGCAGCTGGCCAAGGTGGCGGTACTGCTGGAGTTACAAGTGGTCGTTCATCAGCTGCTAGTGCTAATTTAGGTGGCGGAACAGGAGCTGGAGGTCATCCAGGTGGAGGTTCGGGCACAGGTGGCTCAGGCATAATTATTATAACTCACTAGGATAAAAAAACAATGTTTAAAAAATTTGCAGTAATAAAATTAGACCCACCAGAAACTCACTCTACAGGTGGAATGGTTGAAAAAACAATTTACTTTTTAGAGGGTACATATAATATTAATGGTGCTGGAGGAAAATTTAGTACAGATAATGAAAAAGAAGATTGGAATGATAAAGTTACTGAATATAAATTAGTACAAATTGAAGATGATAGTCCTGTAACAACTGGCTGGATTTATACTGATAAGACCAATGAATTAATAGCCCCATAAATCTTATAAATACTTTATAATGAAAGGTGATTTTTTAATATGCAGACGAAAATTGATTACTGGTTATGGAAATCTATCATATCTAAAACAGACTGCCAAAAAATAATTAATAGAGGTTTAGAACAATTAGAGTTAAATGACTCTAAAGGTATTGACAATAAGGCCATAACTTGGGGCGATAGACAAAAATCTAAAGACAGAACAATATCAACAAAAGATTTAACTCTTGAAGAGATAAAGGAAAAAAATATAAACACAAATGATGTTTATGTTAGAGATAGTAATATTGCTTGGTTAAGTGACCAATGGATATATGACTTAATTTGGGATTGGGTTAAAAAAGCAAACATAAGAGCAGGTTGGAATTATGAATTTGATTATTCTGAGCCTTGTCAATTTACAATTTATAATAAAGACCAATTTTACGGATGGCATAGTGATGGTCCGAATGATAATCATTCTGTAAAAGTAAGAAAAATACCTGGTGTGCTTGATGAAAATAATGAAGATAAACATTTATTAATTGATATTCCTGAATTAGTTGGTAAAGTTAGAAAATTATCAATAACATTAATGTTATCTGACCCAAAAGATTATGAGGGTGGAAATTTAAAGTTTGATTTTGGTGTACATAAAGAAACAAAAAGGTTTGAAGAGATATCTGGTGGTCAAGTAAACCAAGGGTCAATGGTTGTTTTTCCTAGTTATAAATATCATTGCGTAACACCTGTTACAAAAGGTACTAGATATTCTTTAGTGGCGTGGTTTAATGGAAGGCCAATGAAATGATTTATGATGTAATGACAAAATATTTTAATGAAAACGGTTATGTAATTATTGAAGATTTTTTAAAACCCGAAATGACTTCTTTACTTTATGAATACACAAAAATAAAAGCTCGTAGAGAAGCAATAAAAGAAGCAACAAATCCAAAATTTTATCACAAAGAATTAGATGGCAAATTTGATGACCCACAAGCCATAGGTGCTTATTCTTTGTATGGCGACCCATTAATGGAATCAATACTAATTCAATCTAATTTATTCGTAGGAAAAATTATTAATTTAGAGTTAGTACCTACATATTCATATTGGAGATTGTATGTAACTGGCAATGATTTAAAAAAACAGTTTG
>OCZA010000716.1_pt1 | contig 11042 bp, 8 predicted proteins | sample 1539021 | NCBI WGS metagenome assembly OCZA01 (sample SAMEA2619376, study PRJEB22493) | marine metagenome | biome: marine biome (ENVO:00000447); feature: surface water layer (ENVO:00002042); material: "saline water (ENVO:00002010), including plankton (ENVO:xxxxxxxx)" | depth 5 m | reverse complement strand
TGCTTGGTGAAGTTCGCGGATTTCGGGCGGTGTGATGGTCCCACCTCCACCGCCAAAGATGCGTACATGCTCGCAACCAGCTTCGTCCAAAAGTTGGCGAATGTATGTGAAATATTCGACGTGACCACCCTGATACGATGTCAATGCAACCGCATGCGCATCCTCTTGAACAGCACAATCGACGACGTCTTTTGCTGAGCGATCGTGACCCAGGTGAATCACTTCGGCCCCAGAGGATTGAATTAACCGTCGCATGACGTTGATGGCTGCATCATGACCGTCAAACAGAGATGCTGCAGTGATGACACGTACCGGACCTGTGCTTGTTTCAAACACAGGTTGTTCCTCAGCGTCTTCGGCCATGAACAACCCAAGCAAATGGAGTTCATGAAATCAAGGGTGGGACTAGACTTGGGAGATTTCATCATCTGCCAAAGGAGGAAGTCCTTGCTTGGCTCGAACGTAGTCGGTGTAGTTGCCATAGTAGACCTTGATGTTTCCATCTTCGAGTTCCCAAATCCGATTGACAACCTGATCAAGGAACCATCGATCGTGTGAAACTGTAATTAACGACCCTTCGTATCCAATTAAGGCTTCCTCAAGTGTTTCCTTTGAGTCCATGTCCAAGTGATTGGTCGGCTCATCCATCAGTAAGAGGTTGTTGTCCTCGAGAAGGAGCTTTAGCAACGCTACACGAGCTCGCTCCCCGCCAGAAAGTTGCTTGAGTTTTGTACCAACTTGATCGCTCGAGAACTGGAAACGTCCAAGAGCAGCTCGAATGTCACCGTACTGGTAATCTGGGCGGAGTTTCTGAATCTGTTCAACGGGATTGAGTTCAAAATCAAGCGTTGCATGATCTTGGTGAAAATACCCAATGACAGTCCCTGGAGATACATCGATTTTACCAGAGTCAAGCTTCAGTTCTTTGTTGATAATCTTAAGCAGGGTTGTCTTTCCTTGACCGTTCCCTCCAACGATTCCAATACGGTCACCTTTGCGCACTTCGAGGGTCTGGTTGTTGAGGATCGGGCGTTCCAGACCTTCGAAGGTCTTTGTTGCATCAACCAGTTCGAGCACATCCATGCTTGCCTTATCGATTGCATCGAGCTTGAGAATCAATGGCTTTCGTTTCTTCGGGACACGAGCCCTCAGTGCCTTGAGTTCCTGTTGCATGCGCGTAATCATCTTGTGTTTGGCTGAAATTGATTTGTCGTATTTGTTCGCACGTTTCATTTGTTGAATGGCACCTGTTGTTGATTGAATTTTCTTCTCTAGATTCCCAATTTGCTCATTCAGCGCTTGCTCACTTGCTACCTTTTGGACGATGAATTGACTGTAGTTGCCTTTCCATGGCCAGGCGCGGAGGTTATCGATTTCAACGACTCGGTTGCAAACTTGGTCGAGGAAGTAACGATCGTGGGATACAATAAGTTGAGAGCCCTTGAAATCGGTTAGAAAAGCCTCAAGCCATTCCGTGGTTTGAATGTCAAGGTGGTTTGTTGGCTCGTCAAGGAAGATGACATCGATTCCTGACAGGCCGACGAGTTGGCGAGCAAGCGCTAGTTTTGCTTTCTCTCCTCCAGACAATTGCGATACAGGCATTTCCATTGGATGCTTGTCAAGTCCGAGTCGTTCGAGAATACCCTTGGCGATTCCGGCAACGTTTCCACCTCCGGAAGATGCAAGGGTCTGTTGAAGTTCTGAATATCGCTCCATGACTGGTTCCCAGTCTCCCTCGTAGAACGAGGGATCAATCATCTGAGCCTCAATCGATGCAATCTCATCCTCCAATTCTTGGAATTGTCGTCCTTTGCGTCCGAGTTCCTCTTCGATGGTCGAATTTGATTCAATGTCTCGAATTTGAGTAAGATACGCAATTCGGATTCCTGGTGCGAAATCGATGTCCCCTACGTCTTGTTTTTGCTCACTGATCGTATTGAGCAGTGTTGTTTTACCAGCCCCATTATGACCAACAATCCCAATTCGATCGCCGTCGTTGATAATGAGGTTGATGTCTTGCAGAACATCGGTCGGTCCGAAACTTCTGTCAACACCTTCGACGGTAATGAGTTCGCGAACCATACTGTATCACCAAGGCAAGCCCATCGATGGGTATTCAAAACCCAATCGGTCGATTCATGCTCAATTGATGGCAGCAATGGAGTCTTCGTGGCGAGCCAAGAGGTTTCGCAACTTGACCTTCATTGATGGCGTCATGAGGTCGTTGTCCGTCGTCCACTCCTCGTGGTCAAGGATGATGGTTGCGGGAACTTCGTAACCCTTCCAAGTTGGAGCTTGCATAGCATTTGTCTTCAACTCAGAAAGCATCCAATCTCGGGTGGATTGGCGAGCGCACAATTCCTCGTCACTGCCTGACGCATCGATACCAGCAGAACTCATTGCAGCCTTCATGGCCTCGAGATTCGGGTGCACAATAAGGTACGTCTTGAGCATGTTTCGCCCCTCAAGGGCAGCTTGTTCAACCAGTGGTGAGAGCTTGACATTTTCTTCCAGCGGTGCAGGAGAGACGTATTTTCCATTTTCAAGTTTAAATTGACTCTTGACACGACCGGTAATGGAGAGGTAACCATCCGAAGATAACTTACCGAGATCGCCTGTACGGAATGTTCCCGGTTCGATAATGACTTCCTTTGTCGCTTCTTCGTTGTTCCAATAGCCGAGCATGACGTTGGGTCCAGTGACGATGATTTCACCCTCGTCTGGCCGGTCTGGATCATCCCATGCATCCGTGTCGATGGTGACTTTGACGCCGTTCGCAACACGTCCTACGCAGTAGAGTTTGGACGTGCCCGGGCCGGACCAACCGTTTGCAGCAACAAGCGGCGATGTTTCGGTTAATCCGTATCCTTCGTAGCAACTAAATCCAACCATTTGGATAAATTCTGCAACATCGGGTGAAAGTGCAGCGGCTCCGGACATGCAGAATCGAATGTTTCCTCCAAATCGAGCGCGAACCTTACTCCAGACGAGCTTGTCGTAGAGTTTGTCGAAGAAACCACTGGCAGGGACAGCGTCACACTCAACACCAGCCTTAGCGATTCGCTTTGCTGCGGATTTCTTTGCCTTACCAATAAGGAATTTCTTCACGCCAGTTGCGGCATCAAATTGAGCGTTTACTCGGTCATAGAATTTGTTCCAGACACGAGGAACTGCAATAAGAACTGCAGGTTTGATCTCGATGCATTCATCGGCAATTTTGGTGAGGTCAGAGATGAGATTGATATGCACGCCACATCGAATCATCCAATGAAGATCGAAGGTACTACCAAAAGAGTGTGCCCAAGGCAAGAAAGCAGCGTTTTTGTCACCAATGAAAATTTCGAATGCAGATTGAACGCAGAGGATGTTGGAAAGGGTGTTCCAATTCGTAAGCATAACGCCCTTTGGGTTACCGGTTGTTCCGGACGTGTAGATGAGCGTGTTGAGTGCAAACGGATCGTCAGCGATGTCGATCGCTGCTTCGCTGGCACGGCCCGCAGCCACAAATTCAGACCATTGGTGAACAACCACACCTTCAGGCGGCAGTTCATTGGCTGGTTCGTCACCGAGCAGAAGCACGCCACACTTTGGCCACTTTGCGGCATCATTGGGAAGATTGGCAATCAATTTGTCAAGGACTTCCGTATCTGCTACTGCGATGAGAGAAGGTTCTGAATCATTGAGGATGTAGGCCCATTCAGCGCCGTGCTGGTGGGTGTACATTGCCGTGTAGGCAGCGCCTAAGGCGTTTGCACCGTAGGAAATGGCAGCCCATTCGACAGAATTGTTGAGAATCATGGCAACGCGATCCCCTGCGTTGATTCCAATGTCTCGCAGTTGCTTTCCTACAGCGGTGGCAAGTTCTCCAAACTCTTGGTACGTAAGGTGAACTCGTGGCATACCTGGTCCGGGAATGTAACCAAAGCATTGGTGTTGGCTGAATCGTTCTGCACTTGTCATCAGCATTTGGTAAAGGGTTCGGGGATCATCTCCCTCTGGCTTTACCCACTGGCGGTCGTTTGGCTGTTGTTCCCAAGCAAGTTGTTGTTGCATGGGTGGCGGTGTGCGTTGCCACACTTAATTTCATCCCCGACTTTCCATGATTATGGAATTTTTGAGATTGCATTTGCTCGCCAATCCTTTCCTCCGTTCCGATTTGCTAACGGAGAGGCTGGACTTGGATGCCACATTGAGTCGATATGAACGTGATTGAGAATCGATTGGGCCCGTTTTTTCGCATAATTCCCAACACCAATTACAGCCTCAATCCCCATGATTTCCACAACGGTTTGTAAATGACGGTCGCAAGCCTTCAGGACGGGTTCAATGGTGGACTTCGGCAAATCAACAGGCGTTACATTTCGACCAGTTTCACCGAGAATGAGGAGAGGACAATGGTTGACTACGTAGATGTTGGAAAAGATTGCTTCAGTTGAACCATAATGTTTGGAGAGCATGGACCAGAATCGGGTGCCAGATACTTCTTGACGTTCCATTGATAGCCCCTCAATTCGGCGTTTTGGGTGCGCTCCCGGAGGCGTTGAAATTTGTCGTTCTTCGATGTCTAAGACATCTCGAGCCATCGCCGTGGCTCCGAACGGAACACCTGTTTGCGCCATACCATAAGGCCCAGGATTCATTCCAAGCAACAGTGTTTTCGCCCCAAAATTGCTCCATTTATCGATAAATTGCTCGTGGTATTCCCAAGCATAATCAAGAGGGTTGGTGACGAAAGCGACAGATTTGTGTCGAAGAATACGATTGATTTCGTTGTCGCAATCCTCTGAAAGACGCAAAGCTGCGTCTTTCAATCGCTCAGGGATGGATTCTACCATGGAAGTTCGTCTCCCGTGTATTCGAAGAATCGACCCGATTGGGCAATGTCCTGTTTATGGATAAGTTCAATCAAGCCCTTGACTGAAACAGACACAGGAACGGGAGCTCTCTCTCCACCCATGTCAGTTTTTGCCCATCCAGGATGGTAAGCAGTGACCGTGATGTTGTGGTCTTTCCCCTCAACTGCTAGAATCTTTGTGATCATGTTCAATCCGGTTTTGCTGGTTCTGTAGGCGTATGACCTTCCGCTCATGCAATCATCAATCGATCCCATAAGGCTGGAGATGTTTGCAATCTTCCCTTGATTTGACGCCTGAAGGAGTGGCCAAAGCACTTGCGAAACACGCAGTGGGCCGATTGTGTTGACATTCAAGACTTCAAGTGAGACTTCAGGGTCCACATCTTCAAGGGATTGCCATCGACCATCCATCCGTCCAGCGTTGTTGACCAAAATGTCAATTGATTGCGACATTGATTTGACGTTCTCTGCGAATTCATGAACCGATGATGTCGATGAAACATCCAATTGAAAGATGCTCATTTTTTCATGACTGAATTTCATTGACTCTGGTGACCGAACACCAGCAATCACAGAATGGCCCTCTGCAAGGAGTTGCTTAGCAAATTCAAGCCCAATTCCTCTGTTTGCTCCTGTAACAACCCATGTCGCCATACACCTACGTCATGCAGGGACTTCATTGAGATTACTTGGAGCCAAGTACGGTTTTCATTTGCGATTCAATGTTGATTTGAGCAGCCTCAAAAACGGCTTCAATTGAAGGATTTGTCTCTTTTCGCCTTAATTTCGCTCGGGCCGAAATAAGATTCCATGCAGATTTTTTGCCCAACCCTGGTATCGCTTCAAGTTGCTTTTCCGTAACAGTATTGATGTCCATACCAACTTCAACACCGGTGATTGAACGGGCACCATGTCCTGTAATCATGATGTTTGATGAGGATTCAAGTGGAATATGATATGGCACGCCAATGAGAATGGGGTAAGCTCCGATTTGTCGTCCGAATGTAAGTCCAGCACGGCCGTGTATTGTTTCGCTGGTATGCTCGTTGGAAAGATGCACAGGCAATCGTGTCCTACCATCGTGTGTTTCCCAATGAACATCGTTGAGAACATGACCAAGTGGAAACAACTCTTGAAGCAAAGGTGTGTCAATGGTCTCTCGTACGTTTTTCTTGAAGTGCTTGAAATCTTTTTCCGGTATTTCTTGGAATCCTTCACCTTCGACCTGCCGTATATTGATGCGTCTCAGCAACAACCCCTCATTCCTTAGATCCTTCAACAGATTCAGATTCATCGTGTATGTCTCGGCGCGTTCTCCGTTCAATCCTGCGATAAAGTTCAGCCCTGGAAGCAGCTTCGGTAATCCACGCTCACCACGTTCACGGCCGTATTTGTTGACCAATCGTAGAGCGGTTTTCAACTGCTGTGAATCGCAGTTGAGCCAGTTCGCAGCATGGACATTTGGATCTGCAGATTCCAACCCAAAGGACAAAACTGCGCCATCCGAGAGTGTCTCAACGAGGGTCTTGGTGATCTCAGTGGAGGGTTCAATGTTCTCGGCGATGATGGATGGATTTCCGTTGTCCGTGTGCAATATATCCAGACGGTCATCTTCTCGTAAGCCATGAAGCAGTTGTGCGATTGGCTCCGGATTTGGGATTGGATACTCAAGGTCTTTCACACCTTCTGCCATGTACGTGTAAGTGTCGGTCATGCCCCCCAAACGAACGTGTCGAACCCCTGCGTCATGCGCAAGCTTCACTTCCTGTACAATGTCTTCCGGAGTGCGCCAGATCGGGATTCCTTTTTTTGGCTCGATGCAGAACTTACAACCCCGCTTGAATCGAACGCACCCCTGGTAGACCTCAACTTCGTAGGTCAGTGGCCCCTTCTTTTCATCGGTTCCAAGGTCTGGGTGCTGAGTAACTGCTTTGCTTTTAGCGCCGAGATGGGCCCAAGAACTCCATTGTTCAGCCGTTCGACGTTCATGTTTCCACGTTCCGATTCGGAGAAAACCATTCAACGTTGCATCCGTATCTTGGACGGCAAGAAAAAGATTGGAACGAAGTGGAAGCCAACCTTGCTGCTTCCATCCACGAACAGCCCAACCTCCAAACAGGGCTGGTATTCCTTGAGGCAAATTTCGTATCAATTCGGTCGATTCTTTTCGAGAGATTGGTGTTCCACGTATGTACCGGCCAGGGACGACAGCACCTGCAATGCAGACGAAACCTTCCAAGTTTTGGAGGTGAAGTGCTCGTTCCTTCTCGGAAAACAATCTCCACTGATCGATGGTCACGTAGGTGTAATCGATGTTGTGTTGTTCAAGCACGCCGCAGACATAGCGAATGTGAAATCCTACGTATGGAGGAACCCCAAAGGCAGCGGGTTCGTCTTCATATCCATCGAGAACGAGCCACGAAGCAGCATCCCTCTCAACCATGAACAGCGTTCATGCTCCCCCCACATAGTTATGTCCTCAGATTTGGAGGACTCCGGGTATTTGTGATGGGACGATCACCGTCGTCGCTTCTTGTTTCCTTTCTCTTCAGCAATGGCTTTTTGTTCGCGTGAAGATTTTCCACCTTGTGGTTTTTTTCTCCCACCAGCTTGCGAAATGTCGACTTTGATTCTTCGCCCGTTCAATTCCTTTCCGTTGAGCGCCTTTACCACGTCATCACCCTTGTCTTTCTCGTTGATGAAAACAAATGCAAAGCCTTTCGGTTTACCGCCCTTATCGGTCGCTATGGCTACTTCATTGATGGTTGCTTGATCTCCAAAGAAGGATGTGATTGCTTTCTCATCCGCATCGAATGGAAGGTTTCCGACGTAAAGTTTCAGTCCCTTTTCCGGTCCCTTTGTGCGCTTTTGTTTGTTATCGGCGTCGCGAACACCGATTCTGCGACCGTGCAATCGATGGCCGTCGAGTGCCTTGATTGCTGCGTCGGCATGCGTCTTATCGGTGTAGGTAACGAAACCAAATCCTCTGGACGCACCAGAATCATCGGTCATAACGATGCAATCGGTCATATCACCATGCTTTCCGAACAATTCACGGAGTTGCTCAGTGTCAACCTCCCTCGGAAGTCCACCCACAAACAGTCGGCAACCGGGTGCTGACTTTCGTCCCCGTCCACCACCTTGGCCTTGACCTTCAAATCGGAAGTATGAGCGCTCACGTCCATCCTCACGGACGTCGGCAGCGATGTAGGTGGCGCGACCAGATGAACCATGCGCAAAGAGTTGCTCAGCATCCCTGCCCCATCGCTTACCGGAGAGATTCAATGCGGATGCACCTTGGTCGAGGTCAGCCCAGCCGGCTGCAAAATTATCGGCAAGCGCCCGATATCCTTCGTACCCACAACTTGGGCAAGCAACGTTCCAGTCGCCGTTCACATGTGCTTCGAGTGTATCGCCACATGAAGGGCAAATGGCGTGCAAGACGCCACAATCATCGCGTTCTCGAAAATCGAGTCGAACAACTGGTTCGATTTCGGTGACGACAGCTCGAGCAATGTCTCGTCGCCGAACTGCATCTGCTACTGTGTGGAGGAAGCGATCGACGATGCGCGTTACATGGAAGTGACCGTGCAGTTGGTGAGGAAGCACATCACCGTTCTTTCCTTCGACAGCAAGAATTCGTGCTTCTCCACCTTTCTCTTGCAGTTTCTCAAACACGCAAAGAACCGTGTCGCCGATTTCGATGTTGACAATGGATTTTGATGCATCGACAATGATGTTTCCATCCTCAATGCGTATGTAACCGGTCGTCGTAGCAATGATACGATTTTCAATTGTGGTGGTTCCCTCGCCAGCTTGATGTTCGCCGACGGTTCCAATTTCTGTTCCGGGGGTGACGAGGCTCGTCGTCATAATTTCAACTCGCTGCACATCTCATTGACTCGTCAACGTCTTGTGCTGGTTTGATGCGAGCGATGCTCCCTTTTCAACCCCTCACATGCGTCTGCATCAATTCTTCTTCTCAAGCCTGTAGCAACGGATGCGTGTTGAAGCCTTGTTCTTTGAGTGATGTGCGTAGGCAGGGGGAAGCCGGAAATCGTCTTGGTAAATCGAATGCAATTCATACCCATTTGCATCTGCAAGAGGAAGCAGATGCTCTGCTTCGATGCTGTGAATAAAATGGACAAGGGGGATATTCATTGCAAATATCGTTTCAAAAAACGCCCGATCTGCTCGTTGCGTTTGAACACCCCATGGAGGATTCATGATGACCATGTCGACAGGAACTTCAAGTGTCAACGGCCTCCCTTCAACGCGTGATTCAAGGATGGTGCACATTGCCATGCCATCGACGTTGCGAACGTTCTCTTGCAGCACTTCAACAGTCATCGGATCGCATTCCACCAACGTGACGTGCTTTGCTCCGAGAAAGGCTGCTCCAATGCCCAAGACGCCATTACCTGCCCCCAGATCAAGCACGTGTTTTCCTTCGAAACCGTCACCGAGGCCTATTTTTGTCAACCATGCGGCAGCCAGATTACCTTCCGTCGGATATTGTTCAAGTTCTACGGATTGACAAGGATGAGGGGTGAGCGATGAAAGTTGCATCGCAAGATGCCGTTGACGCATGCATTCACCAACGACGTTGTTGACCGAATTGCTGATTGTTGAATTGCTGCTGCATTTGAGCATTGTATTGTGCTTGTTGCATTGCTTGTTGATTGCTCATCATCAAAGCGATTTGGCGGATTTGCTCGGCTTCCATTCTTAATCGTTGGATAAGTTGCTCACCCGGTTGTTGATTGCCGCAAAAACGGCAGAATCGCATTCCATCGTGCAATGATTGTCCACAACTAACGCAGAATGCCATGATATCACCTACTGTTTCCTATCCGTCTTCTAATTTGAACCTTTCATTGGACCGATGTTAGTTCCATAAACACTGGCCATGTTTCGAAGCCTACTGCAGCAGCTCGCTCATTGATCGATTCCCACCGTGGGTCGTCCACCATATCACTCGGTTCAATTCCACTCGCCATAAGTTCTGAAACAAGCGCCCGAAATTCAATCTCAATTTCTGTCTGAGGTTCTTCTGTGATGGGTTCGGAAACGGTTTCAACACCTTCCGTTTCACCTCCAATCGCCGGCAGAGTGGCTTCGGTTTCTGTGAATTCATCACCAGCAGCCTGCATTTCTTCAAAGCCATCAGTTGTTGCTTTCGTAATGGCATCTGTAACGGATTGCGGCCCTTCAGGCTCATCGCTTTCGATGGTTGGAAGTGGTACGGAATCCTGTGTTGGAATTGTCACATCATTCGCATCAATGCTTTGAGGAACTACCTCAACTGTGGGTTCTTGTACAAGAGAAGGTGGCTTTTCGATCACGGTTGGTTCAGGCGTTGCTGGTTCAGCAGCCCTTCCAACACCGAGGATTTCTGCTTGCTGTCGTGCAAGTTCAGCAGCCTGCCGTCGAGGGAGGCTGACGAAGCACTTGTTCGGAATAGAAGTCGGTGGAAATGGCAGATAATAGCGGTCGATTGCTGGAAGACTTGGGTGTCTGAAACAGATCATTGTAATGTTTTCAAAGGCTCGTTGTGCGGGAACATCGACCGAAAATGGGACTGGTTGTACGGATATTGAACCTCGGACCCATTTTTCGGTGGTAACCATGTGCTTCATCCAAGGTCCTAAATCAGAGGTTGCAAGATCAAGGAACTCAAATGAGGCATCTCTTGGATTTAGGCCCTGTTCTTCGAGGAGTCGGGCCTCTGCTCGAGGACGATGGAAGACCCCGATCACGGGTTGACCGTGTTCGACCATATCTCCATGCATTTCCAGAATCTTCCTCTCTTTGCGGGGACAAATTATCATCACTTGCATGCGCAACGCATCAGGATCGAAGATGTCCTGCCATCGTTCCTTTGCTTCTGACAGAAGCCCGTCAATGGTCGTACCCGGAATCATTGCTGTTATTCCCATGCGCTCACGATTCCGATGAAGAGGGGGTTGGATTTAGGTCTACTGTTGTGAGGAAGTTGCAATGATGTGCTAATTCTGCGAGCAATACCACGCCTCCAGCAGCACCTCGGATTGTGTTGTGTGACAAAGCAGTGAAATGAACAACATTGTTTTCCACACGCTTCAGTTGCACGGTCGTGGTCATGCCCGCTTTCAAATCAATGGAAGGTTGCACGTTTTCGTGTGTTTGCCCATTCCAAAGATCGATG
>OCZA010000713.1_pt1 | contig 11079 bp, 8 predicted proteins | sample 1539021 | NCBI WGS metagenome assembly OCZA01 (sample SAMEA2619376, study PRJEB22493) | marine metagenome | biome: marine biome (ENVO:00000447); feature: surface water layer (ENVO:00002042); material: "saline water (ENVO:00002010), including plankton (ENVO:xxxxxxxx)" | depth 5 m | reverse complement strand
TACTTTCTCTTTAAATTCATTAGATGTTTTTAATCTTACGTCGTCAATTAAGGATGCTAAATCGTAAGCTCTATTGCCAATTAGTGCATCTTGACTATCTATTACTGCAATTTTTTTATTGTGATACATCAAATTTGAAACATGAAAATCTCTATGAACAAATGTAACATTTTTATAATTTAATTTTGATAATAATTTTTTTATCTCTAATCTAAATTTTTTTTTAAATTGAATACTTTTGGATTTAGACAATATCTTTGGTGCATACCAGTCACAAAAAAGTTTAGTTTCATCAAACAAAATTTTGTTATTATATTCTTGAACTTTATATAATTTGTTTTTAAAATTTTTTACTTTTTTATCTTTTATTAATTGTATTTTATTTAAAATTTTTATTATCTTTTTAAAAATGACATATTTATTATTCTTTTTGTTTTTTAAAATTTGAAACAAAGTTTGATCTCCAAAGTCATTTATTTCTATATAATTATTAATGTAATTTTCACTTATTAGATTTGGTGCTAAAATTTTATTTTTAATTAAAATTTTATTTATCGCATCATAAATTAAAAGATTTTTTAACTTTTCTTTCTTAGATATTACTACAATTGATTTATTTTCTTTGTTTCTGTAAAATTCTCTAAAAGATGCGTCACCTTTTATTTTTTTCAATTTTGCTAAGCTTTTCATCAAAATAAGTTTTAATTTAAACTTTTATATCTACAGTTCTATCATTTAATTGATTTAAATAATTAAATGTTAAAGTTATAAATTTTATATCTTGTTTATCAGCAATCAATTGTGGCCATTCTATAAGTGTTATTAATTTATTATCTTTTTCAAAAATATCTAAATTATTGATATCTTCTTTCCTATTAATTCTAAATAAATCATAATGTTTTATTCTTATATCTTTCACCTGATACTCATTTAATAAACTAAAAGTAGGGCTTGTAATTTCTGTTTGTGTTAAATTATTTATTTTTTGATACTCATTTATAAAATATTTAACAAAGGTTGTTTTACCAACACCCATCTCTCCATATAAAAAAACAAACTCGCCACCTTTAAGATATTTTGTAAATTCTTTAGCTAATTCTTTAGTTAACTTCTCTGAAGTGATATCGATTGTGCTATCTTTAATAGCGATAGGCATCTGGTTTGAAAGGACCTTCTGTTCCAACGCTTATATAATCTGCTTGCTCTTTTGATAATTTTGTTAGTTTTGCCCCAACTTTTTTTAAATGCAAAGTTGCTACTTTTTCATCTAAATGTTTTGGAAGTACATAAACTTTATTTTCATAATTTTTATGATTATGCCAAAGTTCTATTTGAGCAATAACTTGATTAGTAAATGATGCACTCATTACAAAACTTGGATGTCCAGTTGCACAACCAAGATTAACTAATCTTCCTTCAGCTAAAAGAATAATTCTTTTACCACTAGGCAGCTCTATTTCATGCACTTGAGGTTTTACTTCAGTCCACTTATAATTTTTAAGAGCTTCAACTTGTATTTCATTATCAAAGTGACCAATATTACATAAGATGGCTCTATCCTTCATATCTCTCATATGGTCTGCAGTAACAATATCTTTGTTACCTGTTGCTGTTACAACGATATCAGCTCTACTTATAGCCTCCTCCATTAATACTACTTCATAACCTTCCATTGCAGCTTGGAGAGCACAAATTGGATCTGCTTCTGTAACTAAAACTCTAGCACCACTTTGTCTTAAAGATGCAGCACTTCCTTTTCCAACGTCTCCAAAACCAGCAACAATTGCAATTTTTCCAGACATCATTACATCAGTAGCTCTTCTTATCCCGTCTACTAAACTTTCTCTACATCCATATAAATTATCAAATTTTGATTTTGTGACAGAGTCATTCACGTTTATTGCTGGAACTAAAAGCGATTTATCTTTTTCCATTTTATTTAGTGCTTTAATTCCAGTGGTAGTCTCTTCTGAAACACCCTTAATATCTTTCATTAAATCCTGATATTCATTGTGCATGATAGCTGTTAAATCACCACCGTCATCTAATAACATGTTAGGTTTCCAGTCAGGTTTTCCAACTATAGTTTGTTTAATGCACCATAAATATTCCTCTTCTGTTTCACCTTTCCAGGCATAAACAGGGATCCCAGCCTTTGCAATTGCAGCAGCTGCATGATCTTGAGTTGAAAAAATATTACAAGAAGACCAACGAACTTCAGCACCTAATGCAACTAAGGTTTCGATTAGTACAGCTGTTTGAATTGTCATATGAAGACATCCTATAATCCTTGCACCCTTTAATGGTTTTTCTTTAGAATACTCTTCTCTTAAAGCCATTAAACCAGGCATTTCACTTTCAGCTATTGATATTTCTTTTCTACCAAATTCAGCTTGAGCAATGTCTTTTACTTTATAATCTTCCATGGCAAGCTTTATACAGCTAAGTATTTATTTATCAAGATATGATTAAACATTGGGAAATCTTATCTCTATCATTGCTCCTTCTTTATCAATACGATTAGATGCTACAATTTCACCATCGTGGAGTTCAACCAAGTTTTTTACTATATTTAAACCTAAGCCTGAATGTTCTCCAAATTTTTCAGGTCTATTACTATAAAATCTTTTAAATATTCTTGATGTGTCTTTTTCTTTAAATCCTTGTCCTTCATCAATAATTTTGATTGATATTTGATTTTTTCCATTAACAGAAACATCAACAAAAACATTAGCACCATCTTTACTAAATGATATTGAATTATCTAATAAATTTGCAATGATTTGTTCAATTCTGTTTTCTATACCATTTATTAAATATTTATCTTTTCCGTCATTTTTATATTCAATTTTAATTCCTTTTTTCACTTGATGAATATTATTATAATCATCAACAACAGATTGAATGATAGGTTCAATATCAATTTTTTTCATTTTTTCTTTACTTAAAGCAACTTCATCCTTTAACATTTGCGAATAATCAGTAATTAATCTTTCTATTCTTTGAACGTCATGACTAAGTATATTCAATAATCTATTTCTTTGTTCGCTATCATTTGTGTCTTGTAAAATTTCTGATGCACTTTTTAAAGATGCTAATGGATTTCTAATTTCATGAACTAAATCTGTCGAAAAGTTTTCTGCATGCGTAACTCTATTTTGAAGCTCATTTGTCATATCCTCTAAAGAATTTGATAAAAGTCCTAATTCGTCATTTCTTTTTTTAAGATTTTCAATACCTGGTTTGGCTTGACTCTTTTCTTTAATACGAATTGTATATCCAACAAGATTTTGTATTGGTTTAATAAAGTATCTACTTAACACAAAAGAAAATATTAATATTACAAATCCTACAGATATAGCTGTTCTTATTACAAATGCTTTTCTCTCATCTATCGCTGTCTTTATTTCATTGGCATTTTCTGTAATAGCTACATAACCAAGATTAATTTCATTCTTTGTAACATTCTTAATTGTTGTTACATTAAATTGATTAAAATCTTCTTGCGTAAATGTGTAAGGAGCTCCTAAATTTTCAGAACTAGAATAATTTTTTAATATATCTTTGAATGAAACAGGTTTTTTTTCATCAATTTTTATATTTTTTTCCTCAATAGTTTTTTCTATTTCCTCATTATCTAAACTTTCAAATTCAATTTTATCAAGTCTTGTAGAGAATGATCTTGGATCAAGATCTAAAGTATCAGTGTCTCCAATAAGGTTAAGTTGATCATCAAAAAATATTACTCTATCTAAATTTTGAAAAATAAACCTTGTGGAAAATAAAAATCTTCTAATATCGTCAGATTGGAATTTTACATCTAGCCTTAAAATATTATCAATAGTGTTGTTAATAATGTTTGTGTGATTTTGAGATTTTTTTTTTATTAAACTTGGCTGAATATTATTTAGATATATGAATGTAAATAGTCCAATAATTGTAAAAATTACAAAATTTATAAATAAAAATTTTTTTAATATAGAAAGAGTTTTTAAGTATTTACTAAACATTAGCTAACATTCCATCTATATCCACTACCATACCTAGTTTCAATAGCTGAAAAATCAGGATCTACTTTTTTAAATTTTTTTCTAATTCGTTTTACGTGACTATCAATAGTTCTATCCTCAATATCTGTATCCTCTCGGTAAGCTATATCCATAAGCTGAGCTCTTTCTTTAATTATACCAGGCCTCTTTGCTAATTCTTTAACGATTAAAAACTCAGTTGTTGTCAATTTATCAGGTAGCTGTTTTCCATTCCATTCACACTCGAGTTGTGATGGATCTAATTTTAATCTTCCATGAGATATCAGGCTTTTATTTTCCTCTAGAATATTATTTGAATCTTTTTTTCTTAACTGCACTCTAATTCTTTCAATCAAAACTTTTATAGAAAAACCTCCTGATTTTTTTACAAAATCATCTGCGCCCAGCTTTAGACCTAACAACTCATCAATTTCATCATCTTTAGATGTTAAAAAAATTACTGGTAAGGAAGTTTTTTTTCGAAGTTTTTTTAGTAATTCTTCTCCATCCATCTTAGGCATCTTTATATCTATAACTGCTAAGTCAGGTGGCATTCTGGTTAAACCGATTAATGCGCTTTCACCATCAATGTATGTTTGAACTTTAAAACCCTCTTTTTCTAATGCGATACTTAAACTTGTTAAAATATTTCTATCGTCATCTATCAAAGCTATTGTTTGTTTTTGCATAAAGTAATTTAAAAATACTAAATTGTCCTAATTTGGGCAATGTTATAAATTTAATGTAACATACCCCAATTATCTCCAACATTAATATCAACTGTTAAAGGAGTTGAAAAAGAATGATAATCACTCTGAGCTACACTGGTCATTTCTTTCTCAATTAATTTAATCATTACTTTTTCATCTTTTTTTGGAATTTCAAAAATTAATTCATCATGAATTTGCAAGAGCATTTTTGAATTAGAATTTTTTTCCTCTGATAATTTCTTATCTAATCTTATCATAGCTAATCTCATTACTTCAGAAGCAGAACCTTGAATGGGAGCATTAATTGCAGCACGTTCTTGAAAATTTCTGACATTAAAGTTTTTGTCATTTATTCCATTAAAGTGAGATCTTCGTCCAAAAATATTGTTAACATATCCACTTTTCCTACAAAATTTAATTGTATTATCCATATAAACTTTAATTTCTGGAAACTTAGCAAAATATGAATTCAAAAATTCCTCTGCTTCATAATTAGAAACATTTATTTGCTTAGCTAATCCATATTGCGAAATTCCATAAATAATTCCAAAATTAATAGCCTTAGCCTTTCGTCTGTGATCTTGATTAACTTTTTTAATATCAATATTAAATATTTGGCTAGCTGTTAAAGAGTGAATATCTTCTTTATTTTTAAAAGCTTTTTTCAGTTCTTTTACATCTGCCAGGTCTGCTAAAATTCTCATCTCAATTTGATTGTAATCCGCAGAAATTAATAGGTGCCCTTTTTTTGCAGTGAAAGCTTTTCTTATATCTTTTCCATCTTCTGATTTAATTGGTATGTTTTGTAAGTTGGGATCACTAGATGCTAGTCTTCCAGTCGTTGTAGCAGCCAGCAAAAACGAAGTATGAACTCTTTTTGTATTTGGGTTTAAATGTTCAGGTAAAGCATCTGAATAAGTATTTTTTAATTTTGAAACTTGTCTCCAGTCTAAAATTAATTTTGGAAACTCATGACCTTTGAAAGCTAAATCCTCTAAAACACTTGCACTTGTTGCAAAACTTCCTTTTTTAGTTTTCTTTAAACCAGCTATTTTCAAGTCATTATAAATTATTTCACCTAATTGCTTTGGGGATGCGATATTGAACTCTTTTTTAGAAATTTTAAATACTTCTTTTTCAAGTTTTTGGATTTTTTTTTCAAATTTAGATGAAAGAGATTTTAAAAACTTACTATCAATTTCAACTCCCTCTATTTCCATAAATGCAAGAATTTTAATTAATGGCTTTTCAAAAATTTCATAGATATTTATCATCTTTTCTGATTTTAAATTTTTGATAAATTTCTTATATAATCTAAAAGTAACATCAGCATCTTCAGCAGCGTAATCTTTTGCTTTATCTAATTCTACTTCGCTAAAATTAATTTCTTTCTTGCCTGTTCCTACCATCTCTTTAAAAGAAATAGTTTTATGCCCTAAATGAATTTCTGATAAAGTATCCATATTATGTCTATTTTTTCCTGCATCTAAGACATAAGACATCAGCATTGTATCTTCCATTGATGAAAGCGTTATTCCACACTTATAAAATACGATAAAATCAAATTTTATATTTTGACCTATTTTTTTTATACTAGGATCTTCTAATATTTTTTTTAATTTTTTAATTACTGCATCTTTTTTAAGACACTTGGGTGACTTGTGACCAACTGGTATGTAACATGCTTTTCCAATTTTAGAACAGAGAGAAATACCCACTAAATCTGCTTGGTGAGGATCTAATGAAGTGGTTTCCGTATCTACAGCAACTTCACCAACTTCTTCTGCCTCCTCTATCCATTTATCAATTTCATCTAAGCTATTAATTAAGTAATAATTTTTATTATTTATCGTTTGTTGTTTTTCTAGATTTTGAGTTTCAATCTTATTACTTTCTAGTTCAGGTTCTCCATAAGCAGAAATTGCAGAACTTAACAACCTGTTAAATTCCATTTCTCTTAAAAATTTATATAATTTATCTTTATCTATATTTTGCAATTTAAATTCACTTAACTCTCTATTAACAGGAGAGTTATGATCTAGTGTTACAAGTTTTTTACTTATTAATGCTTTATCCTTGTTCTCTATTAATGTTTCTCTTCTTTTATTTTGCTTAATCTCATGAGCAGATTTTAGTAAATTTTCTAAAGTGCCATATTTGTTAATTAGCTCTGCAGCTGTCTTAACACCTATCCCTGGAACACCAGGAACATTATCACTACTATCTCCTGCTAAAGATTGCACATCAATAACTTTTGAAGCATCTACTCCAAATTTTTTTAAGACATCATCGTCAGTTATAAATTTGTTTTTCATGGGGTCAAAAATTCGAACCCCTTTTTTGTAAAGCTGCATTAAATCTTTATCTGATGAGACAATTGTAACCTTTGCACCTTTTTTAAGGATTTGATCAACATATGTGGCTATTAAATCATCTGCTTCATAATTAGGAAGATCCACAGATGGTAAATTGAATGCTAGTACTGATTTTCTTATATACTCAAATTGAGGAGCCAAATCATCAGGCGCCTCTGACCTATTAGCTTTGTAATCACTATAAATTTCATTTCTGAAAGTTTTTCTTGCTGAGTCAAATATTACTGCAAAATGTGTTGGTTTTTGCAAGTTTTGATCAGATTTTGAGTCCTCTAATAATTTAAATAACATACTGCAAAAACCACTTACAGCACCTGTTGGAAGTCCATCACTTTTTCTAGTCAATGGAGGCAAAGCATAATAAGCTCTAAAAATATAACCAGAGCCATCAATCAAATAAAAATGATCTGTTTTTTGAATTTTATTCATGAAGTATTATTAAATATTATAATGATAACATATTCTGTATATAAAAAAATTTACTTTCAATTATTATAACAATTATAAGTAGATTATTTTTTATATTTTGAGTATTATTTAACAATGGAATTAACAAAAAATCTCACGCAAGCTAAACTATTTAAATCTCTGGTTGTTATTGTTCTTGGTTCAATAGCACTAACTATATCAGCAAAGATCAAAATTCCTTTCTATCCAGTTCCTATGACTATGCAAACATTTGTTGTATTATTTTTAGGAATAAGTTTAGGGCATAAAATTGCACTAGCTACAATTGGTCTATATTTAATTGAAGGAATTGCAGGACTTCCTGTATTTTCAAATTCTCCTGAAAAAGGTGTTGGATTAGTTTACTTTACAGGACCAACTATGGGTTACTTAATTGGTTTTTTAACGGCTTGTTACTTAGCTTCTAAAATAAAGATTGATGATAATTTTTTCGTTGTTTTATTTAAGTTAATTATCGCAACTTCAACAATCTATATTTTGGGTCTAATTTGGCTTGGAACATTGATTGGATGGGATAAGCCAATTTTTGCTTTAGGTGCAAAACCATTTCTATTAGCTGAGATTTTTAAAATTATGCTTTTAGCTCTTTTGACTAAGCAAATAATTAAAATTAAAAAATTTATCTAGGTGATCTTTTAGAAAGAATTCTTTGAAGAGTTCTTCTGTGCATTTTAAGTCTTCTGGCTGTTTCTGAAACATTCCTATTACATAGCTCGAAAACTCTATGTATATGTTCCCACTTAACTCTATCAGCCGACATCGGGTTTTCTGGTGGGGCTGCTTTTTTTGAAGGATCTGCCAATAATGCTTTCTCTACATCTTCTGCATCAGCAGGTTTAGCTAAATAATCTATAGCACCTTCTTTGATTGCAGCTACTGCCGTTGGAATATTTCCATAACCAGTTAACATGATAATCCTACTATCACTATTTGAAGACTGAATTTCTTTTACAACCTCAAGTCCATTACCATCTGCAAGCCTTAAGTCTACAACAGCAAAACCAGGTTTTTTAGTTTTTACAGATTCAACTCCCTTTTGCACACTCTCAGCTTGAAAAACCTCAAATCCTTTTTTTTCCATCGCTCTTGCTAAACGCTCACGGAAAGGATTATCGTCATCCACGATTAATAATGACTTATTTTCAAAATCACTAAGATTCTGTAGTTTTGCCTCTTCTTTCATAGCCCTTATATGGGGTCTCTACAAGATATTACAATATATGAATTTTACGCATTTCTGGCTTGAATTATTTGCTTTACTTTAGTGCTGTTTACTTTATATGCCAAAAAATATTAAAGTTTTTTTTAAAAAGACTTTTTTTTATTAAATTTTTTTTGGAGGCATTTAAAATGCAAAAATTTAAATCAGTTGAAGAATTAGTTAATCAGCTGAAACCTGAAAAACCAGTTTACTGTATTAGAAAGAATTCCATTAAATCTGCTGTTAAATTTTTCCTAAACAAATTTCCAGGTAAAATTTTATATGCAGTTAAAACTAATCCACACCCTGAGGTAATCAAAACAATCATAGAAAGTGGAGTTGAGCAATTTGATGTTGCTTCAATTGAGGAAATTAAAAATATTAGAACTTTTAGCAATACAGCTAAATGCTCTTATATGCATACTGTTAAAAGCAGAGAAAGTATAAAAGAAGCATATTTTAATTATGGTGTAAAAACTTTTTCATTAGATACTAAAGATGAACTGATTAAAATAATTGAAAGTACAAATAATGCTAAAGATTTAGAGTTATTTGTAAGAGTTGCTGTTTCAAATGAACATGCAGAAATTGATTTATCAAAAAAATTTGGTGCTTTAACATCAGAAGCAATTGGTTTGTTAAGACTTGTAAAACAACATGCTAAAAAGATTGGTTTAAGTTTTCATGTTGGTTCACAATGTATGCATCCAATTTCTTATTCAAAAGGAATTAGTGAAATTGGAAATATAATTAAAAAGACAAAAATTATTCCAGATTACATTAATGTAGGTGGAGGTTTCCCTACAATCTATCCTGACTTAATTCCGCAATCTTTAGGTAGTTATTTTAATGAAATAAATAAGAGTTTAGAAAACTTAAAGCTTGAAAAACTTCCTGAAATTATTTGTGAGCCTGGCAGAGCTATAGTTGCTGAAAGTGGTTCAACAGTTGTAAGAGTTAATTTAAGGAAAAAACAAAAGCTTTATATTAATGATGGTACCTATGGTACTCTTTTTGATGCAGGTACACCAAACATTGTATTCCCATCTAGAATGATTAAAGAAAATTCTAATAAAATAATTTCAAAAAAATTAACTGCTTTTGATTTCTTTGGACCTACATGTGATAGCATGGATTATATGAAAGGTCCTTTTTTGCTTCCAAATAATATTAAAGAAAATGATTATATTGAACTTGGTCAACTTGGGGCATACGGATTGACATTTAGAACTCAGTTTAATGGTTATTACTCAAATGAAATTTACGAAGTTGAAGATAATCCAATAATGACAATGTATGATAAAGACATTAACAAAGCTAACATGGTAGCTTAATGTCGAGTCAAAAAAATCCAGGTCATAACAGTAAAAGAGATTTCTTAAAAAATCCTGTTGAGCACATCGATATAACTTCTTTTGATAGTAGAAAAATTATTTCCTCAATGGAAAAAATGTCATTTGTTTCTAGAGAAACAGCAAATGCTGCTAATATTTATAACGAGATGCTTAAAGATAAAGATTGTACAATTTTCCTTACCTTAGCAGGCTCTACTTCGGCAGCTGGATGTATGAATATTTATAAAGATTTAGTTAAATATAATATGGTAGATGCAATTGTTGCAACTGGTGCCTCAATAGTAGATATGGATTTTTTTGAAGCTCTTGGTTTTAAACATTATCAAGGTTCACAATTTCAAGATGATACTGAGCTTAGGAATAACTATATAGATAGAATTTATGATACCTACATAGATGAAGAAGAACTTCAAATGTGCGATAAAATAATATGTGAAATCGCAAATAGCTTAGAAGCGAGAAGTTATACTTCAAGGGAGTTCATTTATGAAATGGGAAAATATTTAAAAAATAACTCAAAGAAAAAAGACTCTTTAATTGAAACCGCTTTTGACAACAATGTTCCTATTTTCTGCCCTGCTTTTACTGACTCGAGTGCAGGATTCGGGTTAGTTATGCATCAAGAACAAAATCCAAAAAAACATATGACAATAGACTCAGTTAGAGAATTTAGAGAACTAACAGAAATTAAAATCAAATCTAAAGGTTCTGGATTATTTATGATTGGTGGTGGTGTGCCTAAAAACTTTATTCAAGATACTGTTATTTGTGCTGAACTATTAGGAAAAGATGTAGACATGCATAAATATGCTGTTCAAATTACTGTTGCTGATAGTAGAGACGGTGCTTGTAGTAGCTCCACATTAAAAGAAGCAAGCTCGTGGGGAAAAGTAGATGTTACAAAAGAACAGATGGTATTTGCAGAGGCAACTAGTGTTTTGC
>OCZA010000712.1_pt1 | contig 11082 bp, 9 predicted proteins | sample 1539021 | NCBI WGS metagenome assembly OCZA01 (sample SAMEA2619376, study PRJEB22493) | marine metagenome | biome: marine biome (ENVO:00000447); feature: surface water layer (ENVO:00002042); material: "saline water (ENVO:00002010), including plankton (ENVO:xxxxxxxx)" | depth 5 m | reverse complement strand
TCAATTCACCATCGCTGTAATTTATAACTTCGTCAGCACCAAGATTTTTTGCAATCTCTAATTTCTCATCAGTACTTGCTGCAGCAATAACTCTTGCTCCCATTGCCTTACCAATTTCTATTGCTGTTGTACCTACTCCTCCTCCAGCACCAGTTACTAATAAAGTTTCTCCAGCTTGAAGTTGACCTCTCTGTTTTAAAGCATGATAAGTAGTTCCGTAATTAAGTGGAAAGGCTGCACCATCCTTAAAATCCATAGTCTCTGGTAAAGGCATTAAGGTCATCTCAAAGGCAACTACTTTTTCGGCAATTCCACCGTTACCAGTCATGGCAATCACTCGATCTCCGACTTTCCAATCAACAACGCCTTCACCAGTTTCACTAATAACACCTGCTATTTCTCCTCCTGGAGAAAAAGGAAAAGGAGGTTGGAATTGATATTTGCCCTGAACAATCAAAACATCTGGAAAACTTACCCCTGCAGCTTTGACATCTACTACAACTTGACCTGCTTCAGCCCTAGGATCTTCTATTTCTTCAACCTTGTGAGATTCAACTGGTCCAAACTCTCTACACACATATGCCTTCATTATTATCTCCTTAAATAGCGTTTAAATAATCCTTTAAATAAGTATCAAAATCAACTTCTTTTGAAGACTCAAGATCTTGAAATTCCTTGAGGGACGCTTCAGAGGAAATTTTTATATTTGTAGTATCTTTTTTAAACGCTTCATAGTAATTTTTATTTGCTTCAGCTTTATTATTGCAAAACTCATCCCAAGTAATATTTTTTTCTGCCATTTCTTTTAAAATCATTCCAGAAGGAGTTAATTCAGAGTCTCGTATTTTTGATTTTTGAATATCTAAAGATCTTAAAATTTTCTTCTTAAGATCATTTGCTTCAATAGGAAGGGCATATGCATAATCATAAATTTTACTAAAAACCTCCCCAGCAGCATCTTTAACAGAAATAGTTTTACCATCTCTTTTTAATAATAGATTTGCGTCTCTGCCCATTCTTACAGTATTCTGCCAATTCTCTTGAATTTCTTTGATTCTATTTACGTCAAAAGAATAATTATCATCTATCAAAGAAACCATTAAATATGCTTCTATAAAATATGCAGTATGCTTATCAATACTATTTTTTAAGAAAGGGTTATTGTCTAGACATCTAACCTCTATATACTCTATTCCTTCATTTTTTAGCACATTGATAGGCCTTTGACCGCTTTGTACTACCCTTTTTGGTCTAATTGAACTGTAGTATTCATTTTCAATCTGAATTATCGAATCATTAATTTGTATGTGTTTATTTCCTTTCTTTAATCCTATTTTTTCATATGGCTCATGCCTTTTTGTTAGAGCATTTTTTAAATCAGAAATATATTCATCGAGATCATTGTAAGCAATATTGAGATCGTCTTGCGCTTCAGACATGTAACCTAGCTCACTCATTCTTAAGCATGTTGCGTTCTCTAAATACAAATCTTTATTATTTAGAGGCTTTAAAAAATTATTTCTATTTGTGAGAAAAGTATTTGGTATTACGGGGCTTGCTCCAAATAAGTAAAGAAGGAGCCAAGCGTTCTTACGAAAATTCCTTATTAAATTTAAGTATTTCTTATTTTGAAATGGCTGAATCTCAGAGTGAGAGCACTGCCATTTTCTAAAAAATTCTTCACTTAAGGAAAAATTATAATGAATACCAGATACACATTGCATCATGCTTCCATATCTATAACTCAACCCTATTCTATACAGCTCTTTAAGTTTTCCTGAATTATTATTTCCATAGCTAGCGATTCTTATATCTGACTCGTTTTCAATAGTGCAGGGTATGCTTCCTGGCCATATTAAATCGTCAATATTTTGATGGGTATAAGCCAAAATTATTTTTAAATCAGATAAAGTCTTCTCTATATTTGGAGCTTTAGAGGTAATTAGTTCTAATAGCGCTTCAGAAAAATCTGTAGTAATAAAAGGATTTGTCAGTGCCGCTCCTAAAATTTTAGGATGTTCTGAGGTAGATATACTAGAGCCACTAACTCTTAATGACTCTTTTTCAATTCCCCTTTGAGAAAATTTAGAAAAATCAATTAAGTTAAGGTCACTTAGGTTTTTAAGTGAATCTTTAAAGGAGTTTGGCATTTTTATAAAGTATTTTTAGGTCTATTTTTAAACCAATTAAAATATTTTAGTTTTATTTAAGTTGACGGGCCAGAGGCAAGAATTTCATCAGTAACATCAAATTTTGATATATTTTTATTAAATTTGATTGCTAAATCTTCAGCAGCTTTTTTGTATTGACCTTTGTCAGACCAAGTTTCTGAAGGATTAAGTATTTTTGTTTCAATGCCCTCCAATTCAGTAGGAATTTCTACATTCATTATATCAAGTGTAGACTTAGGACTTCTCTCAATAGAACCGGATTGAATAGCTTTTATTATGTTCCTTGTCGTTGGAATATTAAATCTTTCTCCCACACCGTAAGACCCACCGGTCCATCCAGAATTAACTATATATACTTTGCTGCCAAAGCCCTCAATTCTTTTCATCAAAAGATCGGCGTAAACTTGAGCTTTTCTTGGAAAGAAAGGAGCCCCAAAACAATTAGAAAAAGTAGAAGATATTTCTTCGGTCGAACCCAGTTCCGTTGAACCTACCTTCGCTGTATACCCACTTAAAAAATGATATGCAGCTTGTTCCTTAGATAAAATGGAAACTGGAGGCATAACACCTGATAAATCGCATGTTAAAAAAATGATGTTCTGTGGCTCACCGCCATAATTTTTTTCGAGGTGTTGATCAACATGGCTCAGTGGATAGCAAGCTCTAGTATTCTCAGTTAATGATTGATTGGCATAATCAACTTCTAGACTTGAGGGATCGAAGATCACATTCTCTAGGATTGTGCCATTTTTAATGGCTTTCCAAATTACTGGCTCATTTTTTTGAGATAAATCGACAGTTTTTGCATAACACCCACCTTCGATGTTAAACACTATCCCATCTCCCCATCCATGCTCATCATCACCAATAAGCCATCTATTAGGATCTGCAGAGAGAGTAGTTTTCCCAGTTCCTGACAAGCCAAAAAATAAAGATACATCACCTTCATTACCAGCATTTGCAGCACAGTGCATAGACAATACGTCTTCTTCTGGAAGAATAAAATTCATGATTCCAAACATTGATTTTTTCATTTCACCCGCATAACCAATCCCAAGGATAAGTATTTGTTTGGTTGAGAAATTAATCATTACAGTGCCATCTGAATTAGTTCCATGACGATTAGGATCGCACCTGAACCCTGGAGCCGATCTTAATTGCCAGACTTCCTTTGTTTTATGATTAAAGGATTCAGGCTGAATAAAAAGACTTTGGCAAAACATATTATGCCAAGCAAGTTCGGTTTCAATTCGTACAGGCTGATAATGTTCTGAGCTCGCTCCAACATGCAAATCAGCAGTATACTTTTCCTTATTTTTAAGATATTCCTCCGATTCATCCCAAAGATTGAGAAATTTTTGAGCTTCGATGGGCTGGTTATTTTCACCCCAATCAACAACACTGTGAGTTAGAGCATCATCAACTAGAAATCTGTCAGCTGGGCTTCTTCCAGTTCTGGATCCTGTAGTAACAACAAAAGCACCATTTTTAACTTGAATACCTTCGCTTTTTTTTAAAGCGATGTCTAATAGGCTAGGAATTGGTATATTATGATTCAATATTCTTCTCTCTAAAATTCCTTTTCTAAAAGACACTGGATTCAGCAAAAGGAAAACTATTATGCCAAATTTTATTGATATATCATATCTAAAATATAATAAATCTTACTCTAATTATTAGGTAATTATGAATGAAAATATGACTTTCAAAGACGGTGAATTTGGTTTTGTTAAGTACAAATCTAAGAATCCGTTTGAATTTTTCCACATTATTAACGAGCTAGAAAAAACTTCTGAGCAAGATTTAGAAGGGTGGTTACTTTTCCCTGAACATGGTGAAAAACCATACTCATGTATGGTTTGCGTTCATCATAGTGGTGGATGGGGCGCAGCTCAATATGAGATGATAAAAGATATATTAGATGCAGGAATAGCAGTTTTTCAAGTAAATAGCTTTGAAGCGCGCGGAGTTACTTCGACAACAGAAGAGCAAATGGCGGTTACTACAGCTATGATTATGGCTGATGCCTTTGAACCTTTAAAATTTCTTTCAAGGCATCCAAACATTGATAAAAAGAAAATAGGTATTTGTGGTTGGAGCCTAGGCGCAGGCTCTTCTCTTTATGCTGGCTGGCTGCCGTTGGCGGAAAAATTAGCTCCAGAAGGGGAAAGATTTGCACTTCACTTGAATTACTACCCTTTAGCTTCTTATTGGCCTGATGAAATGCGATGGACAAATGCTCCGATGCTAAACCTCATCGGAGATCAAGATGATTACACTCCCTTTGAACTAGCTCAAAAACTAACTATTGGAATAAACGAATCAGGTGCCAATTGTAAAGATATTCTTTATCCTGGAGGACTTCACGGGTTTGATTCAATGTATCCTAAGACTTTTTGGCCAGATTCAATAGCCCCGAAAGTTTCAAGGTTTGCAAAAATTGATGGAAAAGGTGATATGACTTATCAAACAGATGACGGAAAGGTGCTTGCTTTAAATAGTCCAGAGGACCGTTTAAAACTTTTTGAAGAAGTTGCAAAGTTTGGAGCTTGGACAGGCGGCACCTGGGACTTAAGGAAAGCTTGTAAAAAAGATGCTTTAAAATTTTTAAAAGATAATCTTTTTTAGAAGATAAAATCTTTTTTCGTATATCTCCAATAACAAATAACAAATACCACCAATTCGTTTATAAAAATATAAAAAGTAGTTGTGTTAAGACTGTCATCTAAAATAAAACTTAATACTCTTCCTAAAAGAAAGCTACCGAGAAAAATTGAGTACGTAAGGTAGACTTTTTTTCTCAAATTTATTCGATAAATACCTAAGAAAGACATCAAGCCTACAAAAGTAAAGAAGGCATACAGAGCCCTTGTTTCATTTAAGTAAACTTCGGAGTATTGAGATACGCCAAGAAGACTTGAAATTATTTCGGGAAAAAAAAGGCCTAAAGCCCCAAAGCCAAACCATTCGATCCCAAACAGAAATAAAAAAACTTTATCTAACATATACTTAAAATTGATATCATTTATCTAAACTATAATATAACGAACTACCTTGCAACAATTTGAAATATGACTCAACCAAAACTTATTCTCTATCATGCTAATTGGTCTTTATGCAGCCAGATGGTAAGAGTTGCGTTATATGAAAAAGGCCTTGAATTTGATCACGTGCCCATTAAGTTATGTGACCACTACGAGGAAGCAGAAAATATTTCCAAAGATTTTCTTGAAAATATTAATCCCACTGGAGTCGTTCCAGTTTTAAAAATTAATGATGAAATCGTTAGGGACAGTGCTTACATTATTGAAAGACTGGATGAGCTGCAAGGAACAAATAATATAAATCTTTGGCCAAAAGAAGAAAGCGAGCGAGAGCGTTTAAGGAATTGGGTTTATGACACAACTATCACTGAGGGAGTTCCTATGGGAAAAACTTTAGGCATGACTATTCCTCTTTTTTCTTTGGGATTGATAGAAAATTTAATAAAGAGTCTCAGCTTTAAAGCCATTTGTAAAATAATTTTAAGGCACCCCCGAAGGGAAAGAAAAATTGGTTTTGTAACTATGTACTTTACGTCACTCAAAGATAGAGTCGGCCCTTTGGCCTATAAAGGTTTTGTGAAAGGTATATTAGAACTTGAAAATAACTTGCCAGATGATGAATTTTTATTTGGTGACTTTAGCCATGCTGATATCAATTTAATGTGCTGCTTTTATAGATTACAAGACTTAAGGTTAGATTCAATATTAGAGATGCCTGAGCTACCAAAAATTAATTCTTATTGGCAAAACTTGAAAGCAAGAGATAGTTACAAAAAAGGGATTTTAGATTTTAAAGACCACGAAGAAAAATTAAATGAAATTTTTTTAAATAAAGAAAATCCTCATTTAGAAAAACTAAAAAAAAGGATAAAAGAAAGCATTTAGATTTGAAGAAATTTTAGAAATCTACTAATGTTAATGTCCTTATAATTTTTCAATGGAGAGAAAAATGAAAAAAAATATAAAAATGGCAACACTCGTTGCTTTATTAGGAGTTTTTGCTGCATGCAGTAGTGAAACAGCTCCAACATATTCTGAACTAGGATCAGAAAATTACCCCCAAAAGTTTTATGTTGAATATATACCATGCAACTATGGGGCTGATTGGTCACAAGAAGCATTCGATGAAGAAATGTTACCTGGATGGCAAGAATTACTAGTTGAGGTAGACTCAAAAGTTGTTGGTGCATATGGAGTTGTCTATGAAGATAAACCCGAAGATGCCCAAGAAGATGGCTTTTGGCAATTAGTATGGAATTCTAAAGAAGATGCTGAAGAAGGCTGGTCCACTTGGGAGAGTTATGAAAAAGCTACCGATTGGAACGAATCAACCGCAACAATTTTAGCTTGTGGAAATAAAGAAGATACTTTCTCTTTTGATGCCTATGTAAGAAGAGATTTCAATACTCAAGGTGAATTTGATGCAGATAATTTTGCTTCAGATTATCAAGCATGTTCATATAATGAAGGACAAGGATCACAAGAACTAATCTCTGTAATCGATTCGTTTGAAGTCTGGCTAGACTCTGACGAGAATCTTATAAGTCAACCATACGGATATATGGTTTTAGCTCCAGACTATGAAACGGATGAATTTGATTTCATTTGGGGTAACTTTAATCAAACTGCGGAAAGTAGAGAAGCAGCAAATAATAACTTCTTAGAAACCGCTCCAGAAATTGACGCAAGTTTTAGAGAAGTTGCTTCTTGTCAAGAAGTAGAAAACTATAGCACTGGAATAATCCCTTTGACTTAAAATTAAATATAAAAGGCTGCTCCGGCAGCCTTTTTTTTAGCTTACGATACCTAATACTCTCTCGATAAACCAATAACTACCAATACCTCCAAGCAAATAAGAAGCTCCAATATAAGACTTTTCTTCTAATTTTATTTTTGAAAGAAAGTAAATTCCTAAAAGGAAAATAGGGATCATAATTATTTGGCCTATTTCAATCCCTATGTTGAAGAATAGAAGAGATAATAAAAGTTGATCATTTGCAATTCCTATCTCAGACAAGGCTCCTGCAAATCCGAATCCATGAAGCAAACCAAAACCAAACGCCATTAACCAAGGAGTTTTCTTTAGTTTATCTTCTGAGTTAATTTCAAAAGCTAAATAGATGATGGTTAAAGCAATTAATGCTTCGATGCTTCCAGACGGAAGCCGAATTATGCCTAAAACTGAAAGCGCCAAAGTAATGCTGTGCGCCAAAGTGAAGGCAGTAATAGTTTTAAATAAATTTTTCCAACCAAAAACTATAAATAATAATCCCATTACAAATAAAAGATGATCAGGCCCTCCTATCAAGTGTTCTACTCCTAAAACGAAATAAGCTGTCGGAAATATTTGTTCTTCTTCAGGGATTTTTATTATTGATTTTTTTAAATTCATCAATCCTTCAAATCTTTTTTTGTCTAAAAAATTAATAGTCACCAAAGCATCGTTTAAAATGCTGAGACCAAGTACCTTAATTTCTGCTCCCTTTATAGTTGAATCGCAGGTTAATGATATTTTTTCTATGGAATACTTGCCCTGTTTAAAAGGAGTTTGATTGATAGCAACGCAATTTTCAGGAAAAACTAGTGATGCTCTCTCTCCTATAGATCTAATGGGATACATCCATGTAGTTTCAAAAGTAGAATCCTCTGTTTCATTCATAATCAAATGAGCAGGACTAAATTCATGACTAAACGAATTAATACTTAAAAAGAACAGACATGAATAAATAAAACTTTTACTAAATGTCATTGAGTAAATCTTGGGCTAATAACCACTCGATAATCTGTTTTTAGCTCATCTACAAAGCTCTTTATTTGTGAGTCTCTTTGTTCTAAAAGAAAATCTATCCTAACTTGGGAAATTACTTCTTGAAAAGAAGGCATGTACTCATCTTTGCTTTCTAAAATTTTTACAAGATGACTTCCGTAGATAGACTTAATTGGACCTTGCCAAGAGCCAAGCGATAAACTTTTAAAAGATTCAGAAAAACTTTCTCCAAAATCCCTTTCGATATCTAATAAACTTCTACTCGAAAAGTTTTTTCCTAATAAAAAAGGATCGCTATTTACAACTGATTTGTTATCTAAAAGATCCTGCATAGCTAGAGAGGCTTTTGAATTGCCATTCTTATTTTCTGCAAAATAAAGATGGGTAAAACTATAGTTTTGAGGAATTAAGTATGACTCTTTTTTTTCGTCGTAATATTTTTTAAGTCCTTTAATTTCTGGCTCTGTCGAAATCGCTTCTTGCTTAAGGAAAGTAATTTTTTGTGCAAGTCTTCTTTTGATTATTCTGTCTTCTACGTCTAGCCCCAATCTAAGAGCCTCTCTATAAAGAATTTCTTCTTCAATAAGGCTGTCTATAATCGATCTAATTTCATCATTATTCGGCTCTCTACCTACTTGCAAGCTCCAGGTATTAATCATTGCAATAACTTCTTCATTTGAAATATAAATAGTTTTATCTTCATTGGGTGGATTTAGAAAAAGATCTATCAAAAAAATTGATAAACCAATTCCTAAAAACAAGATTAGTTTTTTTGACACCAGTCTATTTATTCAACAAATTCTGCTAAATCAGATTGCATCGACTGAGCAGGCGGCAATGTATTAGAACCTGTCGGGACAAACCAGATAGGAGAAGACCATGCTCTCTCTTGGATTGTATCGTGAATGTCAGGCCTCGGAGCTAGACCTCTTTTAATAGCATCCCAAGTTGACCATCTACATGTAGGGTTCTCTAAGACCCTAACATAATAAAAAGCTCTATCATTTGGATCGAAATCAGGATCAGTCCAAACTGCTTTTAATTCAGATGCGCCTATATCCCTTGAAAAAGCGCAAGTTTCAATGTCTACACGCGCTCCATTGTCAGGACATCTATTAGTTTCAGGATTTACTTCTAATCCGTCAGAGCACGCAACGTCATAAATTACTTCTGTAGGTGCCGCAGTAAACTGACTAATTGAACCTTTTATGATTTGAACTCTCTGTAAGGGCGCTCCATTTTTATCTCTTTGAGCCCAAACTAAAAAGCTAGGAATTTTAGTGCCATCAGCTAAAATTTCACCTCCCATTGTGGAACTATTAGCATAAGCAGCTTTAACTAAATTTTCGTCATTTAAATTCAATTGATTAGTTTCAAAACCTCCAAAAAACCTTACCTTTATTCTATTACCTGTGGTGGCAAAAGTTTCTTTTCGACGCATAGCTGAAAACAATGAGTCTCTTGTATTTTCTTCAGCCCAAACTCCTGCAAGACCAGACGCTCCCCATGTTTCGAAACCTGTATTTGCATATGTTCCTTGATCAGTTTCAGTGACACTGACCCCGGCTCCACCTTGAGGTAATTGCGTCACTTGTAATTCGCTTAATGGGACACTACCTCTGCCTTCAGGAGTTCCATCAATGATTCCAATTTTAGACCAGTAATCTTCTTCACTATAAGCCCCGGCTCCAGTATGGGAATCACTGGCTCCAATCAAGCCAAATTTAAAGGGATTACCTTGAGCGCTGTATTCTAAAACCATTCCTTTTAAAAAAGCATCTCTAACATATCCACCAGCAGGAAAACTATAAGTTCGAGGAAATGAGCCAATTCTAGAGTCATAAATTCCAAAATCTGCAAATTCGTCATTCGGAGATAAAAGAGGATGAGTATCTGATGTGCCCTTTACTTGTGTCATTTCAACAATTGGTTCATTTCTCATTCGCATCTCTGAATAAGACTGAGTAATAGGTTTTCCAGTAAACGTTCGCATATCGAACATAGCACCATTTGATCCATTTGAGTTATGAGGAATTGCTATTGAATCAACGCCCAATTCTCTTAGACCGTCCATCCACTTCCATAAGTTTTCTGGATTTATAGAGTCTATCCTTGAATGAGGACGTACTGGTATCTGATCACCTTTAAAGATTACATTTCTATGAAGATTTCCATTACCCACATCTGTTGAGGTTGTAAATTCATAAGCGCTAAAAGTAGTAAATCTACCAGGATCATTCGCTTCTTCTGCAGCACGAACAATATCTGCCCAAGCAGAAATATGAGTATCATGATCAAAAACTTTAGATCCAATTTGTAAATGTGGAGTTAATATTGCCCGCCATAAGGTCGGGTCCCACCAAGGACGAACATCAGCCAGAATGTTTCTTACTTGGTTGCCAAATAAATTAAAACGGTCAACGATTGAGTCAACGCCTCTATTGCCATCTCTATTTAAGTCGTGAAAAGCTTCAACGCCAGGCAAAGTGGATGCATAAGTAGAAGTATCAGCCCATGCGTTAATCATACCTAGAAAAAAAGCATGATCGGTCACAGCATAAAAATCTAAAGGCTCCTTTATCTTCATATCAAAACCTAAAGGATGCTGAATAGTTTCTCCTTGGGCAAATCTATAAGCATCGTCAGGAGATGCTGTAGTTCCAAAAATGTAAGCATCGAAGGAATACTTAGTATGAATATGTGTATCACCAAAATAAGCATTTCTGTCTTCATTATAGTCTGGGGTAGCAGATGGTGAAGGCGCTATATCCGAATAATCAACAATATCGTATCTTGTATCAGAGCAGCTAATAAAAGTTAAAATAAAAATGGCTATAAATATATTTTTCAAAATACCCCCTAAGTAATAATTTTTTCTAACGAAGATTTTAAATTAAAAAGAAAAAGACTTACAGTTGTCTTTATTTCTTCAATCAGCTTACATAGTAATAGAAATTTTACCAAAATGTTTATTATCTATTTGATGTTGAAACGCATCTGAAAGACTTGCTAAATCAAAAGTATCACTAATGACTGGTTTAATATCATGCTTTTCAATGAACTCTATCATAGCAATTTGAGATTGTTGATTAGCCATTGC
>OCZA010000710.1_pt1 | contig 11095 bp, 29 predicted proteins | sample 1539021 | NCBI WGS metagenome assembly OCZA01 (sample SAMEA2619376, study PRJEB22493) | marine metagenome | biome: marine biome (ENVO:00000447); feature: surface water layer (ENVO:00002042); material: "saline water (ENVO:00002010), including plankton (ENVO:xxxxxxxx)" | depth 5 m | reverse complement strand
TTTGGCCTGATGGCATAATGAAACCACTAAACAAATGATGGCAGATAAAAAAGACAACGACAACGTAATATTGTTTCCTAAAATTCCTATGAAACGACCTAATCAAAAGGCACAGGAATTAGACGCTAAACGACAGGAGATGATGAGATTGCAACATAACAAGGTTTATGTACAGGCAATATCTGAACAATTAACAGAGTCAATGCTATTGACATTAAGAGATGAGAATATTAATATAACAGACAAAACGTTTTTAAGTGACTATAAACTATCACTAGAGGCAATTAAGTCTATGTTGCTAAGACAAGTACATATGAAACACCCTCTACAAGAAAGAGTTGACAAGTCTGTTACAACAAAAGGTGACGGTAAAGATGTTTATGCTATTACTATTGACTATAAAAAATTTTAAGAATTCCATAAAGCACTTTGGGATAGTTGCTAATGCTGGCAAAGTTAGTAACTTTAATCAATGCCATACAAGAAGGAGTGAATATAATGTTTAAATCATTATTCGCAAATGACTCATTAAGAGTTGTAACTAAAGCAAAAAAAACTGAAACTAGAGGCAGAAAAACTTTGTCAAAAAGACAAAAAGTTTTAAACCTTTTAACAAAAGGTGAGTCTGTGACTTGGAAAACTCTAAGGAACAAATTTGATCTAGTATCACCTAGAGCACTTGTTGATACTTTAAGAGCAGAAGGTAACATGATCTATGTTAATCAAACTGCTAAAGGTACTTCATACAGAATGGGTGTACCAACAAAAGCGATCATCGCTGCTGGTATCAAAAAATTATATGGGACTCCGTTCGCATATAAAAATGCCTAATACTCAACGAGTATAAATAGATGTATAGGGGTAGGGAGACTTACCCCTTTACATAACAACATGAGGAGGGCATTATGCCAATGACAACATCACAATTACATGGTATGGATACAGCAGGTTCATCTGCTCCATTACTACATGAAATTCTAATCAAAGTAAACAACGCCAAAGACAAATCAAAAAAGATTGAAGTATTAAGAGAAAACGATTCAGTACCATTAAGACAAATACTGAAAGGTGCTTTTGATCCTAAAATCAAATGGGATTTACCAGAGGGTACGCCACCATACAAAGAGAATGACGCACCAGCAGGTACTGAACATACTACACTACACACAGAAGCCAGAAGATTATGGCACTTTGTTGAAGGCGCTAACGATAAACTTACTAAATCCAAAAAAGAAATGATGTTTATTCAAATGCTAGAAGGCCTACATAAAGATGACGCTAAACTTTTAGTATCAGTTAAAGAGAAAGAACTGAACAAAGTATATAAAGGTTTAACTGATTCTGTGGTTAAAGACGCATTTAGATGGAACGAAGAATACAAAACCATCGGATAACATAAATATTATAGAGTGATTCTATAAAATTCAACTATAGGGTGTATTGACAAGATGTCGCACCCTATAACCCATTGATTTATCTACATTATTTGTCCATTTTTTGCTTGATTCATACACTAAATTATGTTATATTTAAGTATGAAAACAACAAAAAAGGAGAATATACTATGTCAAAAGTAAAACAATGGGCAGAAAATACTGCCGAACAAAAAGTTGATACTATTATCGCTAAACTTACATCTGGCGAAATAGATAGATCAACTGCTAAGACTAAAATTATGAAAGTTGATAATTTAGAATTAGTCGGAATTGATGAACATAATATTGATGAAGTTATTTACGAGGCTCATGCTAATGCGTAAATCATTTTTTATATTATTTTTATTATTCATCTATACATGGTCTTGGTCTATATTCAATGTTGCCAAGGCTGATGATTATAACACGGCTGTTATAAGTCATGTTATATCAGAAAAAATTAAAGGCACAGATATTGATACATCATATATTATGGAACAAGAAATAGAAAAACTTGCCCATAAATTTATGATTGATTCAGTTACTATATTACAGGCATACCTACCTCAAATACTAGAGGCTATTGCTGCTGATTTAAGATTACAACTTGACGAGAAATATAAGGAACAAATTTTAAATGGTAACAACTAGAAAATCTAAAGCACTAAAACTTAAAAGAAAGCTCAAACGTGAGCTGTCTGGTAAACGTAAATATATTACAACTTACAAAGACATAAAATCTTATTTTAAATTAGTTAATTCAGCACTATTTGATAGTAAACTTTCACCTTTTGGTCAAGTAGAAATCAAAGACCTAAAAAGACAAAAATGTATAGGTCAAGTTGTAGTGCTAGAGTGGAAAAGAGCAGGTACTAGATTGTACAAACTAGAGATGTTACCTTCTTATCCGAACAAAAAAGATTTCTTGGATACGCTAGTCCATGAAATGGTACATTTATATCAAATGCAGAATTTAGGCGATACAGGTAACCACAATGATTTATTCTGGTCCTTTGAACCTAAAGTAAACTACATCGGTTTACGATTATAAAAGAAAGTTATATTATGAAAGGTGAGAAGAATCATATTGACGAGTGGTTACAAAAACAAATCAAAAAAGGTATTTCTATTATTGATAAAGTATTAGACAATAATATTAATGAGTGGGAATTGTATTACACAGGTCATTTACAAAGAGATATACTAACAAATTTCCCAGGCAGAACGAGTAAAAAGATTTTCAAAGGTTATAGAAACCATTTGAACAACGATAACCTTGTGTTTATACAAAAGAAGTTTGAAGAACACGGTTATGAATATTATGTAAAGAGAGGTATATAATGAAACTATTGAAAAAACATAAAGAGATATTAAACGAATTAATCAAAGGTAAAGGCTACTGGAAGACGCCTACTGTACCTAAAGATTACAAAGACAAAACAAGTGTGCTAGATATACTTGTGCCATTGTACTTAAAAGGCTTATTGACGTTTCAAAGACAATACGACATACCACTAATCGGACCTAGTAACGAACACATGGTTAGATTCAAATGGTATGATGTTATGATTGATAAAAAGAAAACAATTAAAGACTTAAAAAAGGTGGTTAAAGATGGGCAAATCGTATAATTGGCATAGACTCGCAAATCAGGCTTGGTTTTATACAAAGGTATTTTTTACAGTATTAACTTTAATGGTTGCTGCTTATGCCTACGGTACATACAATCCTAATAAAACAGCAAAGGCTGTAGTCAACGAAGAACTTGATTTATTCTATATGCAAAAGATAGAAGAAATGGGACTACAAGAGCCTGAATTTACATACAGCAATGATATTCAGTTTGTACGTGCTATGCACAAATGTATAAACTATATTAATTTCTCCTTACCAAAAGATAAAAGAGTACCTTATGAGATGATTATAGGTCAGGCTGCGTTAGAGTCTGGTTGGGGTAACAGTAGATTTGCTATGAAGGCAAACAATCTATTTGGTATAAGAACATGGAGTGAAGATACTCCACACCTCTTACCACAAGGCATAACAAAATGGCCAGGTTGGGGTGTGAGAGCTTTTGCTAGTAAATGCGATAGTGTAAAAGAATATGTAAGATTACTAAACAACCATAATGCTTACAAAGAGTTTAGAGTATTAAGACAAAAGATGTTAGATAAAAATCAACAACTTGATTCTATACAACTTATCAAAACTTTAGATAAGTTTTCTACTACAGCAGATTATGACAAAAGAGTTATAAGAATGATAAAGAAAATAAGAAAACTAGAGGAGAATAAATGACAGCAGAGTATGGAGTAGGAATGTTCTTTTTTGGCATGACAGTAACCCTTATAGGTTTTTTGATTGCCTTTATGGTTGTCAACTACAATCTAAAACAAGAACGTAAAAAGAAATACAAAGAAACAGGTCCATTAGCAGACTTGCACAAATACATGCCAGGTGTTAAATACGGAGATGATTGTCAATGAGTTATGCTCAATCAGAAAATCACAAAAGAAACGTAAGAGTTTTAGCAGAGGGTGCTCAAGGCAAAAAGATGACACGTAAGGTTGATACGTGGGAATACGAATCACTTGCAGATTGTATTAGATCAGATCAAGTGCCTGCTGAAGAAATTGCAGAAATATTTACTGATAAAGCATACTATAATTGGTATAAAAAGAAGTATTTTACAGCTTGACATTGCAGTAAAATTGATATATAATAGACCCTATGATACATGAAGAAGACATAAAAAGACAAGAAGACCCAAAGATTAGAAGACTCAAGGCGTTAGCAAAAGCATGTGCTAATGCTCAACTTGACTCTTTCAAAAATTTATGGTATAATAAACTTATGCAACTTGCTAAACAATACAACATGACGGACTATGTTATGAGAAAGCTGATACACTAATGAATATATTTTACGTAGATAAAAATCCAAAGACAGCAGCCAAGATGATGTGTGATAAACATATTATCAAAATGATACTAGAGTCTGCTCAAATGCTATGTACAGCAAAACGTGTACTTGATGGCACAGAATATTTTGATACTACAAAGAATGGTCGTAAGATAAAAAGATGGCGACTAGATAACTCTAATGAAGAAGCAATCATATACAAGGCAGGTTGGCTAGGTCACCCTAGTACACAATGGGTACTAAAGTCAGCATACAACTATATGTGGTTGTTCAATCACTTCATAGCACTTAACGAAGAATACAAATTAAGATGGCAAAAAGATACAGACCATGTATCAATAACTAAACTTGCTGATCTACTAAAACACCCACCTAAAAATGCACCACTAAATGCAATTCAAACAGACGCTACACCAGCAATGCCAGATCATTGTAAGATACCAGGTGACGTTGTTGGCTCATACAGAAAGTATTACATACTAGAGAAAAGAAGATTTGCCAAGTGGGAAAAACATGGTGCAGTTATGCCTGATTGGTATGCTCAAGGAATTGCAGATGATAAAACAACGAATACAGAGCAAGGGTGATGACCTTAAAATGTTGCAAGGCCATGATAGACTTGCATATTTAATTGACATTGCCAAAGACGTAGAATCATTACCACAAGAAGTAAAAACAGATCAAAATAGAATACGAGGTTGTGCTAGTAATCTATGGTTGATTGGTGGAGCAAAAGAAGATAATACAATGATATATAAAATAGACGCTGACGCATTTATAACAAAAGGCACAGCGAAGTTAGTAACAGACCTAGTCAATGGTTGTCCTAGAGATGAAGTGGCTGCTCTTACTATAGAGGATTTCTTACCTTTAGGTGTTAGAGAACTACTTACAATGCAAAGACAGAATGGATTAGGGTCATTAATACAGAGGATAGTAGATATAGCAAATACTAAATAGCAATATGAATAATGTAAGAGATTTTATACAATTAAATATAAACTTTTTGAATGATATTCAAAGTTACCATTGGCAAACAGAGTCATATTCTGAGCATGAAAGCACAGGTGAATATTATGAAAAGTTTAGTAAATTAAATGACGAATTAGTAGAAACGTGGCAAGGCAAAGTAGGCACAAGAATTAACTTTAGTGCTGAATTAAGACCTGGCATAATGAATTACGCTGACAATGGTCAAGTTAGAGGCGAAGTACAAAAACAAGTAGCACGAATAACGAAGATTGCAGAAAACAGCAAAGTAAAAGGACAAATGGATTTAGAAAGCATACTAGAAGATATGCTTATGGCGACTAATCAATTATTGTTTCATCTAACGCTTAAATAAAATGCCCATATACACATTTACAAATAAAAGAACTGGTAAAGAGTTTACCGAGATGATGACTATTGACGAGATGGAAAAGTATCTTAAAAAGAACAAACACATCAAACAAAATATATCAGGCATAAGAATTGTTGCAGGCGTAAGTGGTGCTAGTTATAGATCAGATAGTGGTTGGAAAGAAACATTATCAAAAGTAGCAGAAGCACACCCAATGAGTGCTTTAGCAAATGAGATGGGAACAAAGTCAACAAAACAAATCAAAACAGAGCAAGTGATGAAAAAACACAAGGCTAGACAAAATGCAAAAAATAAATAATATAGGGGTGCAGAGCGAGCAACTGAACAACAACGGTCGTATACCAGAGTCTAATAAGTCAATCCGCTCATTGCACCTACCTAAACAAGGAGAAAACTAATGGCAGACATACCTGATTTTATGAGGGAGTTTGATACCGATGTAGATTATGGTTTTACTCCTGTATCAAAAAAACCTGCTGACGACACGCCAGCAATAGACACAAAGGTTATAGAAGACTCTAATTTAGAGATTGCAAAAGTCAAATCAGATGTAGGCGATATTAAGTCTATGATGAATGAGATTATGCAAATTGTAGCAGAGAAAGACTCTGTTAGCAAAGAGATACAGGACGCTGACGTATCGGCGAGATTTAAAGAGATTGAAAAGACTATACTACCGTTTTTGTATAATCTTTCAAAAACCAATGAACCTTACATACATTGGCCTAATAGAGGACCAATCATTAAGGCTCAGATGGATAAAATATTAAAACTTACAAGGGGATAATATGTTAGAAATAAAAGCTCATCACAAAGAATTAAAACGAGCGGTGAATGAAATTGAAGATAAAAGAAAACAAGACAGATCAAATAAATTATGGTACGATATAAGAACCTTAAAGAAAATAAAACTTATAGCAAAGGATAAATTAAATGCAACTAAGCAAAAACTTTTCACTTAAAGAACTAACTGCTTCTCAAACAGCAGATAGACATGGTATTAGTAATAATCCAAGCGAAGATCATATGGATAATTTAAAGAAACTATGTGATAATGTTCTACAAAAAGTTAGAGATCACTATGGCAAGGTAGTATCAGTATCTAGTGGGTACAGATCACCCGAGTTATGTGTGAAGATAGGATCATCAATGAAATCACAGCATGCCAAAGGGCAAGCTGCGGACTTTGAAATCTTTGGCATTGCGAATGCTGATCTAGCAAAATATATTATTGATAGTTTAGATTTTGACCAATTGATATTAGAATTTCACAATCCAGAGGAACCTAATAGCGGATGGATTCATTGTTCATATAAGAACAAAGAAGAAAACAGAAAACAAGTATTAAGAGCATACAGAAATGATGATGGTAAGACGGTATACGAACCGTATGACCCTAGTTGAGCTGTTGAACGTCTTAATGATGACAAGAAAATAGAGCAAGACAAGATCATTGACTTGTATATGCAAAAAGGTATATAATGAATACTCTTATATTATTAATAGATTTTATTGGACACCAAGTCCTTTCTGAAAACTACATAAACAATAGAAGATACCAAGAGGTACAGAAAATACTATCTGATCCTCGTATTGACAAGTCAAAAATAATATTTTGTACCACAGACTCAAGCCGTGTTGACGTGAGGTTAAACGAGCTTGAGTTTATGGCAAGCAACCTAGACATTAAGTTTTTTAAATACGAAGATGATTGGACCTTTGATATGTTAAGTGATAAACTCGCAGAGTCATTTGATTTTGATATGAATCCTAACAACACTCAAATAATCATAGGTGGATGTAATCTAGCAGGTTGTGTAACAAAAGCAACTAAACCTATGAACGCAATCGCAGCCTGTGAAGCAGGTTATCCCACTACAATATACTTACCAATGTGTGCTGAATATGAGCAACCTGGTATTAATGATGTTGAAAGAATGATGATGGGATTAGTAGAGGTCTATAAACAAATTAAAAAATATAGAGCATTTAAAATTACACTTGAAAACGATTTTAGATACTTAAACTTACCTAGAACACATGGAACTCTATAATGGATAATACAATAATATTATTAATAGATTTTGAAGGTTTAAAAGGTTTACAGGATCAAAACTATTTAAAAAACAGATACAATGCTCTTATGGATATACTACAACAAAGAAGTATTGATAGAGAAAAATGTATTGTGATTTTTAACACTTACAATGTTGATACAGAAAAAAATATAATAGAAGATGAACAATTAAGAGAAGTATGTAAATTTGCATGGCTTGAAAAATGGAATGTGTATAACACAACAAAAGAAACTGGTGTTGGTTTAACAGACATAGACATAGAGTATTTTATAGACCTTATGAAAGAAAGAAGACCAGAATTTAAAATTGATCCTGCAACAACAAAAATAGTAATAGGTGGTACAGAAACAGCAGGTTGTTGTTTAGTAAACAAAAAACTAGGTGCCTTACATTGGGTGAAAAGAGGCTATAGAACAACAATGTACTTGCCAATGATGGCTGAATATTCAAGTATAGGACACGATTGGTATACAAAACAACAAAGTGGTTTTGCTAACTTCTGGAAAGAGATATGCAATAATCCTGACCCTATGATATTCAAAAAATTATCTATAAGAAGTAATTTTAACTCACTTACACACGATTTACCGTGGACTTTAGAAAGAATAAGGCCATTATAGCTTGACAATCTTGTAATAATCTGATATAATGATTATATAAATTTATACGGAAAGGTATATTATGTTTAAACATGTTAAATTGAATGAAGAAGTATTGCCTAAATCTTTAGGTGTGAAAGGCAAGAATCAAAACGGTGTAAGATATTATACTATTGATGGTGTTAATATGCCTTCCGTTACATCTATACTAGGACAAATACCAGAAAAACAAGCAGGTCTACAGGCATGGCGAAATGCAGTTGGTGAGAAAATGGCTAACTACATATCAACGTCTGCTGTCAATAGAGGTAAGACAACTCATACCTTAATTGAGAATCACCTGAAGAACGAAGACGAGAAGTCAGTAGGTATAACTGCTGTTACACCACTAGGACTTTTTAGAATAATCAAACCATATCTTGCTAGACTAGACAACATACATTGCCTAGAAGAATACCTATACTCAAAAGAAATAGGTGTTGCAGGTCAAGTAGATTGTATTGCTGAATATAGAGGCAAACTATCTGTTGTTGATTTTAAGACCTCTACAAAGAGAAGGGATGCTAATTACAATTATGCTAACTTTTTACAATGCTCGGCATATGCAAAAATGTATGAAGAGCTATACCCAAATCACAAAATAGAACAAACTGTTATATTAGCCACATGTGAAGACGGTTTTGTACAAGAATGGATACATACCGAAGACAAAATCAAAGAGCACCAAGAGCTGTTTTATAAGCACACACAGGAGTTTTTTGAGAGAAATAATATAAATAGTTAGACCAAAAGGTCAACTATGAAAAAACTATTAACACTAATAACACTATTATTCGCTACAAGCACATTTGCTGAAGATACACTTAAATACGATTTTCAATGGATGCACGTACCAGTAGTTTGTGGTACATCACCAGAGGTAATGCGTTACCTTAAAGACAATGATTTCATATTGAAGAGCGTATCTGTAGGTAGAGAAGGCGCCTCAGCGACAGGCGATCCATCTTATTTTGTTGCTTACTACATGAATGAAAAAGGCGATCAATCTGTTGCCGCTATAACTTCACCTTCAGGACATGAAACTTGTATGATGTATAGAAGTTTTGATTTACAAACACCTGGTGATAAAGTTTAAAGCTTGACAAATTAGTCTAATTGAGATATAATATTATAATAAAGTGAGGATAAATTATGAGCGATAATAATATGCCTATGGGGCAAGATACACACGACCATGATATGACTTATGAAAATGAGCAATCAATGGTGACTATACCGTTACGTGAGTACGATAAATTAAAAGCACAAGGTCAGTACATAACAGACCCGAGTCTAATTTCTATAATAGATAAAATAGAAGAACTAACAAGAGCATTAAGAAAACACATAGTTAGAAAACTATAATGTTGATGAATAGTAAAAAGTTTGCTCAAATAATAGAGGCAATAGTAAAAGAGAAAAGGATGTCCTATCTGGATGCCGTACTCAAATATTGTGAAGAAAATGATATTGACACAGCGTCTGTAGGTCCTTTAATTAACAAGTCACTAAAAGAAAAGATAAAAGAAGAGGCAGAAAAACTAAACTTGGTTGAACGATCAAGCACAGCGATCTTACCTATATGAACAGTTATGAGGCTTATACATTATATTTGGCTATTAAACTACACTTCACTTCCGATAGTTATGATTTTTACAGGCACAATGCCAAAGTTAATTCAACATTTAACACATTTTTAAAACGTAATGATAGGTTCTTTTTTCATAAACTTACAACTAAATATACAAAGGAAGAAATGCTAGACTATTTTGTATCTAATTTCTTCCATAATTCAAAAACATGGATAGGTAACCTAGTTAGAGCAGATGGAGAAACAACTTATAACAAGTGGAAGAAATATAATCAATCTTTTACGTACAACTTTAGAGCTGATTGTGTATTGCTTTCTAATGTCATTAATGATAATAGGATTCAGTTTGATGATGTGTTTCGTGTACATAGTGGGCAACATCCACGATTGCTACGACTACTTCTATCTGAAAAAATATCAGTACAGACAATCATCATCTTGGATAAAGTTTTATCATTTGTCAAAAGATGGGACAAAGAGATTGCTGAAACAGTTATCTGGCCTGAAAAATCGTTTAAAATAAAGAAATTATCACCTTTTATTAAGTTTAACCTTACTAAATGTAAGTTTATAATGAAAGAGGTGTTTGTATGAGTGATGACTATGTACCTACGCCGTGCATAAACATATGTACAATTGACCAAGATAGTGGTTATTGTATGGGTTGTAGTAGAACACAAGACGAAATAGATAAATGGGGAAGACCTGAAACAACTAAAGAATGGAAAGAAAACAATTTGAAAGAGTTAGATGGCAGAGGGTAAATTAACAGAGCAAGAAGTAAGAGAAGAATATAGACAACAACGTAAGGACAAAACATTTGCCTCATGTTGGCCTGCTAATAATGATAGTTTTTATGAGTGGTGCTCACAATACCTAGACTATCAACACATAACAAAGAAAAAAAGGAAATGACCATAGAACCTATAAAAGAAAAATTAGATGATAAGATTGCCAAACTAAACTCAAGCAGAGTTTATAAAAAGGTAACACCTAGAGGTGACTTGTCATGGTACATCAAGTGGGCAAGTAGTATTACACTAATCATTGCTATGATGTTTACAGCAGTAGAATTGTTTCCTATAAAC
>OCZA010000709.1_pt1 | contig 11097 bp, 10 predicted proteins | sample 1539021 | NCBI WGS metagenome assembly OCZA01 (sample SAMEA2619376, study PRJEB22493) | marine metagenome | biome: marine biome (ENVO:00000447); feature: surface water layer (ENVO:00002042); material: "saline water (ENVO:00002010), including plankton (ENVO:xxxxxxxx)" | depth 5 m | reverse complement strand
ATATTAATAAGTACTATTATTTTGATTTTAATCATATATATTTTGGTTGCTATGCTATTAGGTGTAAAAGCAAAGCTTCTTCCATCTGGACCAGTTAAGATTCTCATTAACGAAGAAAAAGAAATTGAGGTTAATTCTGGCAGTACGTTGTTAAGCACCTTAGGTGACAATAAAGTTTTTTTACCATCTGCTTGTGGCGGTGGAGGTACTTGTGTTCAATGTAAATGTATTGTTAGTGAAGGAGGAGGCGAAATTTTACCAACTGAAAAGCCTCACTTTTCAAGAAAAGAAATTAAAGAAGGATGGAGACTTGGTTGTCAAGTAAAAGTTAAAGAGAATATGAATATTCATGTTCCTGAAGAAGTTTTTGGAATTAAGAAATATGAGGCTAAGGTTGTTAGAAACTATAATGTTGCCTCCTTTATTAAAGAATTTGTTGTTGAGATCCCTGAGGAGATGAATTATAAGGCTGGAGGTTACATCCAAATTGAGATTCCTAAATGTGAGGTTGATTATAGTAATATTGACATTAGTTCTCATCCAGATGAACATCCCGATGATCCTGAAAAATTTAAACTTGAGTGGGACAAATTTGGTTTGTGGAATCTAAAAATGAAAAATGATGAAAGTGTTGAAAGGGCTTACTCCATGGCTTCTTACCCTGCTGAAGGAAAAGAAATTATGTTGAATGTTAGAATTGCTACTCCGCCGTGGGACAGAGGGAAAAATTCTTGGATGGATGTTAATCCAGGAATTGCATCTTCTTACATATTTGACAAAAAACCAGGTGACACTGTAACTATTTCTGGACCTTACGGAGAATTTTTTATAAATGAATCAGATGCTGAAATGTTATATGTTGGAGGTGGTGCAGGTATGGCACCAATGAGATCTCACATATATCATTTATTTAGAACTATAAAAACAGGCAGGAAAGTTACATTTTGGTATGGAGGAAGATCAAAGCGAGAACTTTTTTATTTAGACCATTTTAAAGCTTTAGAAAAAGATTTTCCAAACTTCAAATTTTACATTGCATTATCTGAACCTCTGAAGGAGGATAATTGGAAAGTAAAAGAAGGAATAGATGGAGAAGGTGACGGATTTATTGGTTTTATTCATCAAGCTGTAATTGATAATTATTTAAATCATCATGAATCACCAGAAGATATTGAAGTATATTTCTGTGGACCTCCATTAATGAATCAAGCTGTTGATAAGATGGCTCTTGACTTTGGAGTTCCACCAGAAAATATAAGATTTGATGATTTTGGTGGATAATCTAAGAAAAAGCTTTTTTGCTTTATCTTTTCTAATACTTTTTACTTCATGCTCAAATAAAATCCAACTTAACAATCTTAATGGATATACTTTTGGTACTTATTATGACATTAAGTTTTTTTCAGAATCAAAAAATTTTGATGAATCTGATTTAGATTTGATTTTCCAGGAATTTAATAGTTCACTTTCGACTTACATTAGTTCATCTGTAATTTCAAAGATTAACTCAAATGATGAGTATTTTGTTGATGACTTATTTATTGATGTTTATAACAAGTCAAAAGTAATTTATGAATTAACAGAAGGCTATTTTGATCCGACTATAGGATTATTGCTAGAATATTATGGTTTTGGTCCACCTAATAATTTTGATTTTAAAAAATACTCATTTTCTGAAATACTTAGTTCTGTAGGGTTTGATAAAACCAGATTAAGTTCTGACACTATAATCAAAGATAATAAGCTCACTAAGCTGGATTTTAATGCTATTGCCAAGGGATATGCTGTTGATATTATAGCTTCAGCGATGGATAAAAAAAATATTGATAATTACTTAATAGATATTGGTGGAGAAATTAGATCAAAAGGAAGTAATATTAATAAAAATGAATTTTGGAAAGTAGCCATAAATAATCCTGATTTGAATAGTGAAGATAAATATTATAAAATCTTAAATCTTAATAATTTGTCAATTGCTACATCAGGAAATTACAGGAATTATAAAATTGATAGCATTACAAAAAAAAAATATGTTCACGTAATCAATCCCATTAACGGAAAATCTGAGCAGGGTAATATACTAAGCGTCTCAGTTTTATCTAAGTCATGTTTTAAGGCTGATGCTTATGCAACAGCAATGATGTTGGGAGACATAGAATATGCAATTGATCTCACAAATAGAGTAGGGGAGATTGAAAGTTTTATAATTTATGTTGATTCAAATAATGATATTTCCGATTACTCCTCTGGTGGGTTTATGAAAAACATTATTAATCCTTGAAACATACAGGTATTGTACCTGCATTCTTAATTGAAAATTTAGTTATTTCTTCTTGAGTTAAAGTAGATAAATAATTAACATTAACAGATCTGAAACCTGTTTTATTAAGCTTTTTAAAGTAATCTTTTCCATACATTCTTAGATGGTCATATTGTCCAAAAAGTTTATTTCTTAATTTTTTGTCATCTATATCTCGTCCATCTAATGTTTTTTCTTTATAGTAATCAATTGGAACTTGAAGTATTGCAATTCCACCTTTTCTAAGAACTCTAAAAATTTCATTCATTGCCATTTGGTCATCATATACATGTTCAAGTACGTGATTACATAGAATATAATCAAATTGATTATCATTGAAGGGCAAATTGCAAATATCACCTTTTATATCTGCCAATGGAGATTCCAAATCAAATGTTATGTATTTCTTGAAATGGCTTTTAAAATTTGAATAAAAGCATTGTTCTGGAGCAACATGAAGAATGCTACTTTCTTCATTAAAAAAATTTGTTTCTTTTTTTAAGTATAACCATAATAATCGATGTCTTTCTAGTGAAAAAGTTCCTGGACTCAAGGCAAATGATCTTACTATATTGTAGCCATAAGGAAAAAAATATGAATAAGATTTGTTATTTATAGGATCTCTAAACCTTGATCCAGTAAAAACTAAATTTAGAATTGGTTTAATAGAGTTACTAATTGAAATTAGTAATGTTCGAGGAAAAAAGTTTAATAAAAATTTAACTAAAGATTTCATTACAGAAACTCTGATTCTTCCTGTGAATCAATTCCAAGTGATTCATAAATATATTTAAAAGTTGAAAGTAATTTAGGTTTACCATCAATCATAGCTACATCATGTTCGAAGTGTGCACTAGGTTTTCGATCTGCAGTTAATATAGTCCAACCATCTTTTAGATATTCAACTTTCTCAGTTCCCAGATTAATCATTGGCTCAATAGCTAACACCATTCCATCAACTAATTTTTTGCCATTTCCTCTTTTTCCAAAATTAGGAACCTCAGGTTTTTCATGCAAATCTTCACCAAGACCATGGCCAATTAAATCTTTAACGACACCATAGCCATTATCTTCATTAAACTTCTGAATTGCATAACTAATATCTCCAACTCTATTTCCTGATTTAAACTCCCTAATACCAGCATAAAGAGACCCCTTTGTCGATAATAAAAGTTTTTTTATGTCATTTGAAACATCACCAACTTCAAATGTGTATGCATGGTCACCATAAAAACCATTTTTTAATACACCACAATCAATTGAAATTATATCTCCATTTTCAAAAGGTTTATCATTAGGAATACCGTGAACAACTTCATTGTTGGGACTTACACATAAAGTATTTGGAAATCCATACATGCCAAGAAATCCTGGTTTAGCATTATTATCTCTTATAAATTCTTCAGCAAGTTTATCTAATTTTTTGGATGTACACCCAGGTTGAATTTCTTTAGCTATCAATCCTAGTGTTTTTGAAACTAGTTGAGCACTCTCTCTTATTAATTCGATTTGTTCTAGTGATTTTAATTTAATTTTCTTAGAATCCATAATAAGCATTTTCGTAACCAGAATCACTCAGAATACTTAGTAGATCTTTTTCAAGAGTTTCAATTGTTAACTCAACAATTCTATTGAATTCTATATCATCCTTGTAAAAGATTATTGTAGGCACGTTAATTATTTCATAAATCTTGTCATGATCATATGGTGAGTTTTTTTCATGATCAAGCCCAATAAATTCAATTTTATTTTTTTTGAACTTTAACTTATCCATTAACTTAAGAAACTGTGGAACAAGCAGCCTGCTATCATCGCACCAGGTACCCATTATAATTTTTATTTTAAGGTTGTTTTTTAAGTATGGTTTTATTTTATTGATAGTTGTTACATCAAGTTTGTAATTATTATAATTTATATTAAATGAATCTTTTAAAAAAGGATGATTTGAATATTCACTTCTTGAAAAATCACCAATCAAGTCGTAATAATCCAATTCTTCATTTTGAGAAGATTTTTTATTGTTGTTACAACTAATAAGTATTGCAAATATTAATAATGTTATTTTTTTCATATTAAAATTTTTCCGTTCATTTCATTTGGAATTTCTAAATCCAAAACCTTAAGTATTGTGGGTGCTATGTCAGCTAAAATACCATTGCTTATTTTTTTAATTTTTTTATCAACTAAAATTATTGGCACAGGATTCATCGTATGAGCTGTATTTGGAGAACCATCATCATTTATCATCATATCACTGTTTCCATGATCTGCAATCACAATAATAGTATAATTATTTTCAACTGAGGTTGTTATTAATTTTGACAAACATTCATCAACAACTTCACAAGCTTTTACAGCAGCTGAAAAATCTCCTGTATGACCAACCATGTCAGGATTGGCAAAATTTAAGCAAATAAAATCAGGTTCATTAGACTCTATTTCTGGTATAATTGATGCAGTAATTTCATAAGCACTCATTTCTGGTTTCAAATCATAAGTTGCAACCTTTGGCGAGGGACACATTATTCTTTTCTCACCATTGAAAGGATTTTCTTGTCCACCATTGAAAAAGAAAGTAACATGAGGATATTTTTCAGTCTCAGCTATTCTTACCTGCTTCAAATTGTTTTTTGATAAAATTTCACCAAGCGTATTTTTAATATTTTCGTTCTTGTAGATACAATCTATATTCTTATAATCATCGTTATAGCTTGTCATAGTTAAAAACTTAAGTTTCATTTTTGACATAGATTGTTCTTCCAAATCATTTTGACTAAGCACTTCGGTTAACTGTCTGCCTCTGTCTGTTCTAAAATTGAAGAAAATCACTACATCTTCATTATTAATTAAACTTGATTTTAGATTATCATTATTATGAATTATTATTGGTTCTATAAATTCATCAGTAATTCCATTTTCATATGATTGCTCAATAGATTTAACTAAATCAGTTGACTTAATTCCAATTCCATTAACAATTAAATCATAAGCCTTTTTTGTTCTTTCCCATCGCTTATCTCTATCCATCGCATAATATCTCCCACATAAACTTGCTAGTTTTGCAGGATAATCTTTTATGTAATTGATTAAATCACTAATTTGTTTTGAACCTGATTTAGGATCAACATCTCTTCCATCAGTAAATGCGTGTACAAATAATTTTTTTAATCCAAAGTCGCTAGCTGTTTTTATAAGGTACTTTAGATGAGATGAATGGGAATGAACTCCACCATCAGAAACTAATCCTAAAAAATGAACTGATTTATTATTTTCTTTCGCATAGTTGAATGCATTTTTTAATACGGGATTATTTTTGAGTTCGTTTTCATCAATATCTTTATTTATACGCGCAAGTTCCTGATATACAATTCTTCCAGCTCCAATGTTGATGTGTCCAACTTCACTATTACCCATTTGACCTCTGGGAAGACCAACATTATTTCCATGTGTTAGTAATTCAGCATTTGGATAACTATTCATAAGATGGTCAAAAAAGGGTGTTTTTGCACTACTTATTGCAGAAACATTTGGATTTTTTGAAATGCCCCATCCGTCAAGGATTGCTAACACACATTTTTTTCTATTTGACAAAACTTACTTTTAGTGCAAATTTAAGTATATAATTATTATTTATGGTAGAAGAACCGGGTTAACTCCTTTAACATATTCACTAATATATTTCTGTATGAAATCTTTAGAAATAAATTCTTTACCCTCCATTTTAGTGGTTAAAATAATAGAACTGATATCATTATTTAAGAAAATATTTAAAAGTTCAACAGAAACTGGTTTATAGCTGTAATGCCAAGGTTCATACTCAAATCCTTTTCTGTTTTTATCATTTACATAGGTTAAATAAAAACCAAATCTTTCCGAGTTTACATCCATCCATTTTTTTAATTTAGTAAAAATCCCATTTTCATATTTTTCAGTTAATAATACATCTTCTTCATCTTTATATTTTTCATCTGCAGCATCAATAATGTCTATTTCTGTTCCCCAATGATGTCTTGAGGTTCCAGGTATAGTTGAAAATCTAATAATTTCTTCAATTGCTTTTGTTGGACTTAATTTATATTCAGCAGTATATTTTTTGTATTTGTTATCCCAAATAAGCATTTGTCTTTTAAAGTCTCTAAATCCCGAAACGATTTTTATATCAATGCCATCTTCCAGTGCTGCTTCATGCATTTTGTTAAATGCAATTAGTGTATTTTGTTCCAACATGATTGTATCCCCAACAATATGCGAATCATCAATACCCATTAAATTCTTTAAATCATATTTTTGACTAAGATTCATATTTGAATAACTCAATAATAAAACTAAAATTACCAATTTTAAACTTTTCATAATTTTTTATACATCAAATAGTGTAATCCTATTCCATTTATAACATAACTGATTTTTGAGTTTGAATAATTAAGTTTTAAGTAAAATAAAACAGCACTTTCTCTTGCATTCATCCATAGATAATTAACTCCAATATCCTTAAGTTGATTTTCAACAAAATTTACAATTGTTTTTCCGATTCCATTGTATTGAAATTCTTTATCAACAAATAATCCCCTTAATTGATAACAATTAGTGAGTTTTTTCTTTTTGCATTTATTTTTCATTACAGATACTCCACCTACCAAAGTATTTCCACTAAATGCTCCAACGTGGAAAGATTTAATATCTGTATCACTTGGGAATCTACATAAATTAGGATCTAAATTGTTTCTAAGAATTTTACTCCTTAAATTAAGTAGATCCTCAGATTTGACTATTTTTAATGAAAGATTCAATTATATCAAATTTAATCTTAAATTGTTATTGAAACAAGCGGGAGTAGCTCAGTTGGTAGAGCGTCAGCCTTCCAAGCTGAATGTCGCCGGTTCGAACCCGGTCTCCCGCTCGATAATCTTATGAAAAAAAAATTTTACATTACAATTATCACATTAATGTTGTCATTTTCTGTCTTTTCACAGAATGATTATAGAACTTGGATTAAAGGAAAAGTTTTATATCAAAATACTAATGTAGCAGCTGCTAACGTAATAAATAATACTTCTCAAGAAGCAACTACAACTAATTCGGATGGTGAATTTGAAATTGAAGTTAAATTAAATGACAGGCTTCTGTTTTCATCTGTTCAGTATCAGATTAGAGAATTAATTATAACAAAAGAAATTCTGCAGAAAAATAGAATCGTCATTGATGTTAATGAAAAAGTAACTGAACTAGATGAAGTAGTAGTAACACCTGAAAATAGACAGAAGTTTTTGGATTTAAAGGAAGAAGAATTTAAAAGATTTGATTATTCAAGTGATAAATCAACAAGAGTTGTAAATGTTATTAATGAACAAGGTAAACTAAGAAATGGAATCAATTTTATTAATCTATATAAATTAATTTCAGAATCTTTAAAAAATAAAACTTCTGAGAGTGAAGTAAACTTTGATTATAACCCTAGTGATCTTCTCAGAGAAGTTTATGATGATTTGTTCTTTACTAACAGTTTAGGAATTAATAAAGACAAAATCAATGAGTTCTTATTATTCTGTGATGATAATTTTCCTTCGAAAATTTTACTTAAGAAGGAAAATGAATTTGAGTTAATAGATTTTCTGGTTAAACAAAGTAAAAAATTTAATAGAGTTGCGAGTAAAGAATAGTATAGTAATTATTTTTCTTCTTTTTACATCTTTTCTTATTTCACAAGAATCAAAAATTAAAACATTTAATGGTCAAGTAATAAATGATGATGTTGAGAAAAGTGGTATAGTTGTTATAAATAAAAACTCTGGTGGAAAAGTCATTACGAACAAAGATGGATATTTTCAAATTGGAGTTAGATTGAATGACTCAATATATCTTCGTTCCGTACAAATTAAAACACATTATATTATTGTAAATGAAGATGTTTTTAAATCTGATTCAATTAAGGTTAACTTGGAACCATTAGTTAACCAACTCGGCAATGTAACAGTTAAGCCTTACGATCTTTCTGGGGATTTAATGTCTGACATAAAAAAAGTGGAGAAAAAAGAGAGAATAAACTTCGATGATGTTGGTGTTCCTGGTTTTAAGGGTAAAAGAGAAGAAAAAATTGCTTATAAAAGCACAGGTAACTTGATATTAAACGCTCTTTTGCTACCATTAACTCCATTTGATATTGAAGGTGCATACAAACAGCTCTCTGGTTATTATAAAAATTTAAAAATTGCAAGAGGGTTAGAAAAAAGATATGAATCAATCGCAGGTATAATTCAATTCTACGGTATAAATTATTTTAAATCTAGATATAATTTAAATGACTCTGATCTTTTTGAGTTTATTTTGGGTGCTGTTGAAAATTATGATATTGAAAATAATTTTAAGAATTCTAATCATGGATTAGTTCTTGAAGATTTTAATAAATTTTATGCATCAATTAATAACTAAGTTTTTCTCCATTCTTTTCTTAATTTTTGTAGTACATAAATACTACGTTAGTACTACCTTAATTGATCTTGATGAAGAATCTAATTATTTTGAAATTACAATTAAGACTTTTTATGATGATTTAGAAACTGAACTTAAACTTTCAAACATTGATTATGAGATACAATACGATCAAATTAATGAACTCTATGAAGAATATCTATTAGCTAAATTTATTTTGACATCTAATGATAATGAAATTAAATATGAATATTTAGGTTTTGAAAAAAGAAACGATCAAATTAACCTGTATTTACAAGTTAAATCTAGTAATGTAGTGGATGAATTATCAATTCAAAATAAAATTTTGTATGAATCGTTTTCAACCCAAAAGAATATAGTTTTATATAGATATAAAAAATCTAGAAAAAGTTTTATTCAAGATCAAAACAATCAAATAAGTTCAATTAAAATAAATCGATAAAAAATTTATATTTTTAACTAAATTTTCCCATATGAGAATAATCAAATTGTCTTTAATATCATTATTTTTTTTAATACCCATAAACTTGTTCTCGCAAGATTCTAAAATCAATGAGAATATTAATACAAATAAGTTTCGTCAGCTTTATCAAGAATTTTCCTCACCTAATATGTTTAGAACTGCATCTGGTGCACCAGGACCTGCCTATTATCAACAACAAGCAGACTATAAAATAAATATTGAATTAGATGATAAGAATAAAAAAATATATGGTCAAGAAGTAGTTACATACACAAATAATTCACCAGACCAGCTAGACTATTTATGGCTTCAACTTGATCAAAATGTAAGAAAAAAGGATTCTCCAAGTTTAATAAGAGATAGTGATTTTATTGACGCAGCCTACATACCTGACGCTTTTGATAAACAGTTCTTAACTGAACCATTTGATGGTGGTTTTAATATTGAATACGTTAATGGAATGGATAATAAGCCACTAGATTATATTATAAATCAAACCATGATGAGGATAGATTTGTCTAATCCATTAACAACTGGTGAAAGTTTTTCATTTAAAATAAAATGGTGGTACAACATTCAAGATCATGTTAATCAAGATGGTAGATCTGGCTATGAAACTTTTCCTAATGATGAAAATAGAGCCTACATTATAGCTCAGTTTTTTCCAAGAATGTGTGTTTATGATGAGGTTGAAGGCTGGCAAAACTATCAATTTTGGGGTGATGGAGAATTTGCTTTACCTTTTGGAAACTATGAAGTAAATATTACTGTTCCTGCTGATCATATAATGGAGGCTACTGGTGAATTAATTAATAGAAAAGAAGTTTACTCCAAAGAAATGATGAAAAGGTATAATAAAGCTAAAAAAAGCTTTAATGAACCGGTAATTATTGTGAATCAGGATGAAGCTGAGCTAGCTGAAAAGTCCTTTTCAAAAGACAAAAAAACTTGGAAGTTTGTTGCTGAAAATGTAAGAGATTTTGCTTTTGCAACATCAAGAAAATATTTACTTGACATGATGTCTGTTAAAATAGGTGATAAAGATGTTATGGCTGTTTCTCTTTATCCAAAAGAAGGTAATCCCTTATGGGAAGATTATTCTACAATCACTGTCAAAGAAACTTTACAATATTTTTCAAATTATGCATTTAATTATCCATATCACAAGGCTGTTTCAGTTCATGCACATAGAATTGGCATGGAGTATCCTATGATATGCTTTAATTTTGGTCGTCCAAATTTAGATGGTTCGTATTCAGATGATGAAAAATTCGGAATGATTGGCGTAATTACTCATGAAATTGGTCACTTTTTCTTTCCGATGGTAGTAAACAGTGATGAGAGACAATGGGCGTGGATGGATGAAGGCATTACAACTTTTGTTCAGTATTTAGCAGAGCAAGAATTTGGAAAAAAATATCCAGAAATTATTTATCCTAACAAAAACTTTCCGTCTGATAGAGGACCTGCTAATCTGATTACTGACTATATGAGTGTTGATAAGAATTATTTAGCTCCTATAATGTCTAATCCAGAAAATGTTTACAGTTTAGGCCCTAATGCATATGGAAAACCTGCTGCTGCCCTAAATATCCTTAGAGAAACAATTATGGGTCCAGAATTATTTGATTACGCATTTAAAAAATATTCGCAAAGATGGATGTTTAAACATCCAAAACCTGAAGACTTTTTTAGAACAATGGAAGATGCATCTGGTGTTGATCTTGACTGGTTTTGGAGAGGGTGGTTTTATACTACAGATCATGTTGATATAGGATTAAAAGAATTAAATCAATATTATGTTTCTTCAAAACCTGGTGAAAGATTAAAGGAAATTATGGAGGAGCAAGGTATCCAAAGAAATAGACTTAGACCTCTAATTTTC
>OCZA010000703.1_pt1 | contig 11138 bp, 8 predicted proteins | sample 1539021 | NCBI WGS metagenome assembly OCZA01 (sample SAMEA2619376, study PRJEB22493) | marine metagenome | biome: marine biome (ENVO:00000447); feature: surface water layer (ENVO:00002042); material: "saline water (ENVO:00002010), including plankton (ENVO:xxxxxxxx)" | depth 5 m | reverse complement strand
AACGTTGCGAAATCTTTGAACTCGATGGTCATCCATACTATGTAGGGGTTCAGTACCACCCTGAATTCAAGTCTCGACCGGGTCGTCCAAGCCCACCGTTCCTTGGTTTGCTCCTCGCTGCAAGCGGCCAAGAGTTGCCTTAAGATTCAAGCACTCGAATGACTCGTGTCGTACGATAGCCTTGAAGCAATTTTACAAATCGGCGTTGCTGGAATTCTTCATCAAGTGACACATCCCCTGTATCGATTCGTACATTTGAGAGACCCAGCAGTTTCGATGGTGTTGCAACACCGAGAATCGAATCCAGTCCAATCGCTCGCAAGACATCAGGTGACAACTGAAGATTGCCTCTTCCAATGAGGAAACCTTGTCCGCCCATCGGTGAAAGCAAAAGCAATCGACGGCCTTCGTAATTGACCAGGTGCTCAAGAAGTGCTGCCTCGTTCAAATCAGCATGGATTTCTCCTTTGTGTTGAATATCGATTCCGAGCAGAGTTAACTCAACACCGAGATGCTCGCCGATGCGGCGAAGCGTTCCTCCACTCCCCCATATGATCATCAATTCAGGATCTTCCTCGATCAAATTTCCAACATGGTTGGCGAGCCCTTCAATGGTTTCAGCTTCACTTGCTCGCTCTACCTGTTCTTTTGCGCCCTGCATAAATCGAGGACTTGATGGAGTCCATGCTTCACCATACATTCGGACTTTCCATTCACCTTTCTGATAGATTTCCTCATCAAGATCCATGACCTCAGTAATTGCGACCATCAGATCTCCTTGAAGAAAGGCAAGGAGTACCTCGGCGGCTGCATTGGGAGTTGTAGCGAAACAACCTGAATGCATTTTAACACCAGCTGGAACACCAATCAGCGGTGTTTCATGACCGTCGAGCGCATTGACAATGTCACGAGTTGTTCCGTCACCGCCTGCATAGAGAATGACGTCAACGTTTGCGGAAACCAGATCGAGGACAAGTGCTGCGGTATCGGTTGCTGTGGATTCTGACGGCGATGGTTGGCGTTGTTCATACTCAACGCCTGCAAGCCAATCGCCACCCATTCTTCCAGACCATGAAACAAAAGTTGGATTGACTCCGATGCGATTGAGACTGGATTGTTGCAAATCAATGAATTTCGTGATGCATTGTTGCATGCGTGGGCCTGAACGATCAACGGCTCCCGCTTCACGGGCTTCTTTGGCTCGACCATCGCTTCCCTTGAAGCCCAAGCGACCGCCAAGACCAGCATCGGGATTGACGACGACACCGATTCGCATATCGCAACCTATTTTCAGTTCGTTTTCAATCATTGCTCTTGACCTTATCGAATCAATTGACCGATGTTTTGATGTTGGTCCTTGCAATGGGGAATCATGGTCAAACGCTCAGAGCCTGACGAAATTGCTCTTGACAAGATCATGCAAGAAAGCATGAAAGAAATGGGAAAGGGCGAGATGAAGAAAGAAGAAATCGAGGTCAAGCCTCCGATTGAGACATCTCAAAATGAACAGGTAAAGCCTCAATTCGGATTCAAGCTAACCGAAGTAAAAACGCCTGAATCATTCGTCGTCCCACCGAAGAAAAAAGCAGAAAAACAAGCGGTGAAGGAACAAATCATTCTTGAAAAGCCGAGCCAGAGTTTGGATGACGACATCGTCGTTGAATGGTAAATTCAAGCGTCGCATTCATGAAGAAGACCGTCGAGGGTCGTTCAAGAGGCGTCCCCATGTCGATGGTCAACGTTACACTTCCTGATGGAACAGTCAACGAGTATGCAGCGGGTGTAACCGCTGGTGAAGTTGTCGTTGATGCCCTCGGCAAGAAGCACGGATGCCTCGCAGCTCGCATCAACGATGTTGGGCACGATTTCTCAACCGTCTTGACCGATGATTGCAACATTGAAGGAATTCTTGCGGAGAGTGATGAGGGAATTCACATTCTTCGACACAGTGCAGCACATCTTCTGGCACAAGCCGTCATGGAGCTTTATCCGGATGCAAAACCAACCATTGGGCCCGCCATCGACCGAGGCTTCTACTACGATTTCGCCATGGAGCCCATCGGTGAAGGTGACCTAAAACCCATCGAGAAAAAGATGCATGAGATTGCACGACGGAACCTCAAGGTTGAGCGCATCGAACTTGATGACCAAGAACTGCGTGAGCACTTTACATCCAACCCATACAAAATCGAGATCATTGAAGATAAGCTGGAAGCCGGTGACGGTTCAACAATCTACAAGCAAGGCGAATGGTACGATCTCTGTCTTGGCCCACACGTTCCAAGCACTGCGAAATTGATGTTCAGTCGATTGACATCGGTATCATCTGCGTACTGGCGTGGCGATCAATCCCGAGAACAATTGGTGCGAATTTATGGAATTGTTGAACCAACAAAGGAAGCCCTGAAAGCCACCTTGAACCGAATGGAACAAGCAAAATTACGGGATCATCGAAAACTCGGCAAAGACTTGCAACTGTTCCATGTTGACGAAGAAGTCGGACAAGGCCTGATTCTGTGGACACCACGTGGTGCCATCGTTCGACAGCAGTTGCAGGATTTTATCTCGCATCATTTGCGCCGTCAGGGCTACCACCAAGTCTTCACTCCACACATAGGGAAACTCGACTTGTACCGGACTTCAGGGCACTTCCCTTACTACCAAGATAGTCAATATCCACCCCTTGTTGAACGGGATTTGATGAAGAAACTTGCCGACGATGGCTGCTCATGTTCGGAATTATCCAACATGATGAGCACCGGTGACATTGAGGGGTACATGCTCAAACCAATGAATTGCCCACACCACGTCAAAATCTATGCTTCCCAAGCACGTTCTTATCGTGACCTTCCCCTGCGTTTAGCAGAATTTGGGACGGTCTATCGGTGGGAACAATCCGGTGAAATCTCAGGACTGACCAGAGTCCGTGGATTCACGCAAGATGATGCCCATTTGTTCGTCACCGAGGACCAAATCGCAGACGAAGTCATGGGATGCATCGAGTTGGTTCAAACCATCTTCGACGTTCTTGGCATGCACGATTATCGTGTTCGTGTTGGACTCAGAGATCCAAACGGAGACAAATACGTCGGGGAATCCGAACGCTGGGATCAAGCGGAAGAGGCATGTCGCTCTGCTGCTGCAAAACTTGGTGTCAACTGGTCCGAAGAAGAGGGAGAAGCAGCATTCTATGGGCCGAAAATTGATTTCGTTGTCAAAGACGTTATCGGACGCGAGTGGCAACTTGGAACCGTTCAAGTCGATTACAATCTCCCGGAACGATTTGATTTGTGGTACAAGGGAAGCGATGGAGAGAATCATCGGCCGGTGATGATTCATCGAGCCCCATTTGGCTCAATGGAACGCTTCTGTGGTGTCCTAATCGAGCACTTTGCTGGTAAGTTCCCAACGTGGCTATCGCCAACGCAGGTCCACATCCTGACCATTTCAGAAAAGCACAAACAGTACGCATCTGAGGTCGCCCAACGATTAATGGATCAAGGTGTTCGGGTCCAAATCGATGATGGAGACGACACGATTGGAAAGAAGATTCGTACCCATCGAAAGATGCGCCCTGCTTATTTGATGATTTTAGGCGACGGTGAGATGAACAACAACTGTGTCTCTCTCCGCTCTCGTACCGGCGATCAAGTCGCTGATGTCCCCCTTGGCCAATTCATTGAAAACATCAAGCAGGAGATTGAGAACAAAGTTACCGAACCCAGCTTGGTTCCTGTTCGGAAGGAAAACTAAGTCCGTACAGTCCATTGTTTCGTACTGCATAAAAAGAAGCACGGCTAGGGTAAAGTATGAGTGGGCCGGTGATTGTTGAAGGCTTTGCTTCAATCGCAGTCATACCACTCATTTTTGCAGGCCTCATAGCGCTGTTGTTCTGGCGCACTGTTGTTCCACGCCAATTACGTGGACTGCAAGTCGCATTTGAAACAGGACCGATGCGATACGAAGTGCACACTGTCACAGAGTCGTTTAGTGAGGCGCGAGATCTCCTCCGCAGTCGAGGGATGCGATTTGGTGTCGCAACCTATCTTTTCGCCCTGACAGGAGCTTTGCTGTTGTTCTTTGAGTACATCATCTATGCACAAGGGTGGAGCGATGGTTTCCATGCTCCAAACATCTCCCTTGCTTTGATTCTCATCATTCTCCCAGCCGTGATTTCATCGGGCTCATCACTCGGCGCTCAAATCATAAAACCGATTGGTCATGGGAAAGCGAAGATGCAAGAATCGAGTCGTGCAAGAAATACGGCTTACTTCGCACTTACGTTCATTTGGTTCCTCGGTGTTGGTTTGTTCTATTCCATTCTGGGTACGTGGAACGTTGCCTTTACCCACCGATTGAGCGCTTCTTTGCTGCTTGCCTTTTCTCCTTCGATTGTAGCGTACGGCAGAGTCATGGGTACGTCTTGGCAAGCACTACGCCAATCGTCTTCTCAAATTGCGCGAGGAAATCCCTCGCCGTTTCACAACCATGCACCAAATGCTCGACAGCAACTTATCGCTCGAATTGTACACCTCAATACGCTCGCAATGCCTATCGTTGCCATCAACACGTTGTTATCGCTCATCGCAATCATCGTCTCACCTGAATTGTTCACCCATTCAGACCAAGTCATCAATCTGCCAGAATACCGTGAACAAGCAACCATCATGGAGGAGGGCGGCATGCTTGGATTCTTTTTGATTGAATTGTTCTCAAACATTCCAGACCCTGGCTTACGCGTTCCGCTGGTTACCTCGATTCTGCTCTTTTTGCTGCTCAACGTCGCATTGGTCGGCTTCCTCTTTGTTTACGAAGTGGCGCGCATTTTGTTCCTTGATGTTCAGGATGTCTCTGGTCGAGGAGGCATTCGACTCGCTGATAGTCGTTTACTGCGAGCCGAGCGAAGTCAACAAGCAAGAGTTCTGAATTTCTGTTTTACTGGTTTTGCGGGACAATCGATGCTCCTTTTGGCGCTCGCAATGATCACGTTTTGGGATTCAAGTTTCCTCCCACAAGGGGCTGAATGCGGTAATTGGCAAGGAACGCTCTGCACTTATGTGGAAAAAGACGCAATGGAAGAATTGACTTGGATGCTTGCTTCAGGAGGTCAAATCTGCTTCCTCCTGATTTGGTTAACCTCCTTGCAAGTTGGTTCCAAACTTGACGATATTTCCTTTGACGCAAGCATTAGCGAGCAGCGCCAGATGCTCACAAAAATGGAAGACATGATCTATCTGAAGCAACGACCGTTCACCGAACTCATCGCTCAAGATCGATGGACGAGAGCAATCGAGTTCTATGATGAAATTTTGAATCCAACCGAAATCTCAACCCAAGGATTGGACCTGCTTCGTCAAACGGGTGCGAAAATGCAACTCTTTGCTGGTTTAAATCGGTGGGAAGAGGCTGAAGAAAATGCAGTCTCGTTGCTCGCCTTGCAGGCTGGAAGAGATGCACAAGTGGCCCGATTAATTCTCGCTGCTGCGAGTTTATGTCAGCGTGATTTACCAGAGGCCGCCCCGAGACTTGCACTTCTCAACAAGAGTGATGTCGAAGCAGCGCGATTGCAATGGTTTGCTTCTGTTCTGGATACGAAACGTAAGGTTCCGAGCGTTTCTCAACCCATTCTGGGCATTGACCCTTTGATGCGTCGAAACATCGATCTGCTGGAGCGAACGGCTGAAGGGAATCCCCGTGGGAACACAACCTATCGAAACAGGCCTGCTGACAGGCTTATGCTTCTCGGCGACTGTGCACGAATGCGTTTGGATGGACGAAGTGAAGAAGCCCTTTCGATGCTTGAATCCTTCATGAAGAAGCACGAGGAGAATGCCGACTTACCAACCACTGCATGGTCACAAGGACGTGTCGTTGCTGCTCTCTTGCACCTTGACGCAAACAGGCCGAACACTGCAGTTCGAATTGCACGTGATTTACGAGCGAATGAACCGAGGCATCCACATGTTCGATCACTGGTTCGGATTCTCAACGAACTAGGCCTTCTTGAAGGAATGGCAACCGAACCGACAAAGATGACGCTGCTCGTTGATTCCGAGGGAGATTGGATGCGAGATTGGCCAATTCTTCATACTGTTCATGTCTCGCCTCGACTCGGCTCAACAGCCTCGCGAAAACACGCTGGAAGAGCAAACGCTTGGATTGTGCATTCAAAGGAACAATCCGTTTCAAAGTTCTACAATCGTAAGAACTTATGGAAGAAGATTCCATACGACGGAGAAAACCAGCCGCCACATGGCCTCTATCTTCATCTCTATGGCATCATTACAACTGTTGCTGGAATGCCCGTCGACCTTGGTTTACCAAGTGGGATTAGCATTGAGGATCTCCGAGCAAGAGGTTTGATCTAATCACACGCGTCTTCGCAATCGTTCCATTGAGGCATCCGCTTTTCCAAGTTGCTCAAGGGCTGCTTCTACTTGACCGCCCTTCAAACGCTCCTCAGCAATTGAAATTGCTGCTTCGGTCTGTTTCATGTCTTCATCGGTCACTGGGATGCTTGACGCATTGCATTGGTTTCTCAATATGGACCACTCCTGACGAACAAAGTCAAGAAGCGTTTGAGCCTCATCCTGTTCATTACCCAGTGCATCAAGGTCGATGGTTAGACGCTCTAGGAGCGTTGCAGCATGACTCCATTCTCGTTCATCTGCTGCCTTTTGCACCAACTTGAATCGGTCCATCCATTCTTTTGAATCATCGAAATGATTGAAACGTTCAGTGATTTTCTTCCGTTGACGAAGCGCTCGTCGCACACTGTCCATTGCCTCCCTCTCAATTTGGATGACACGAATGACGCCTTCCGCAAGCCCAATCGATTGACCTGTATCTCCAGCTTCAAGAGCGGATTCTGCTTGCTCGAGGCGTTGTTCAAGATCCGATGTGTCAAATCCATCGGCTGCTTTGAGAGCCTTGGCTGCATCGCTCAGGACCTCAACTGCCCGTTCTCTCGCATCTCCATCTGCTTGGAATTGTATTGGTACAACACAAGCCAACTCAAATGCCTTCTTTGGAGCCTCTCGTTCGAGTTGCTTCTTTGCATCGCGAACGATCTGTCGCAGATTATCGATGGTTGCTCCAGATTGTCCAGTTAGCAGTTCCTCAGCGGTCCGAATTGCATCCTCAGCCTGTTCCCACCACGTGATGATTTCTTGGGCTCGCCGCTTTGCTTGACGAAACAAACTTTCAGCTTCTCGCAACGAGCCGAGTGTAACCTCCCTTTCGCCTATTTCGTACGATTTGCGAGGGCGTTTCACCAGTGGAGCCAACTCTTCTGCATGTTGAATGACAAGAAGTGCTTCGTTGCGCACAACATCAACGTCTGTGGCAAGTGAAAGTGAACGCTCGATGTCTTCCGATGCTTCCCGTAAAAGGCGTATGCCGAAGGATGGATCAATGTGACCCTCTTCCTTCGCAGTCATGACAAGACTGCTCGCTTGATCGACAGCAGCACCTTCTGAACGCAGAACGAGGAGTCTATTTTCTATGATATCCAATTCTTTTCGAAACGCTTTGCGTTCCTCACGCATGTCATCGCCTGCAATCCAAAGGTACGCAACATGGGTCAGAATTACGGCACTCAATACGGGGAGCCCCCAATCAATTGGGTCGGCAATCCAAGTTTCACCGGCTCGGTCACCCACCAATATCCCGAGTATGGTCAATGCCCCAACCCCTGTCATCATAGCCCTGAAACGCATGACGTCGATGCCGCCTCTCAGTGTATTTGCTGATGTTTGATACATCGAAAAGCCCAATCCAGCAAACAGCAAGGATGCAACGACATCGCCTGTATCTGAGGAAACGGAACGCAATGAAAACATCAGGAAGACTGGCCAAATTATACTCGAAGCTGCACCTATTCGAGTTCGTGCACGAGGATCGTCAAGAATCAAATCTTGAATGACAATTCCCCAAAGGAGGACGAGAACCGGCATTCCAAGTCCAGTGAGTAGACTCGCATCGCCAACGAAGGCATCTTTCAGTACTGGCCATGCAAGCCAGATTGCTCCACTCAAACAAAACAAAGCACAGACGGTGCTCAATCGCTCGATTCTCTGAACACGAAGGAGACGTTCGGCCTTGATGGCTTCATCAACATCCCCCCAGAGCATGGTTGAACCAAGGGGGTTTTGATGATGAAACCACCGACTCTTTGCATATTGCTCTGCAACAATGTTCAAGGGTGTGCTTGGATGGTTAGTGAAGAAGGGGACATCCTATGAAAGGACTCATCACGATGGACGATTTGACCAACGAAGACATACACAGCATTCTTGCTGATGCAGAGCGGCTGCTACCAGTCGCTCGAGGTGAATCGTACCTTCCGCTTCTGCAAGGGAAAATTCTGGGCAATCTCTTCTTCGAACCGAGCACCCGAACGCGAATGTCGTTCGAGACCGCAATGAAACGACTTGGGGGTGACGTTGTCAATCTTGGCGACGTAAAGACTTCATCCGTTGTGAAGGGTGAAACACTCTTCGATACCATCCAGATGGTCGATGGGTACACCGACATCATCGCTATGCGTCATCCGCGTCAAGGTGCCGCACGCTACGCACAAGATGCTGCCAGAGTCCCCATTCTCAATGGAGGCGATGGAGCGGGCCACCACCCGACGCAAACCATGCTCGATTTGTTCACGATTCAGCAATCGCACGGCACGCTTGAGGGATTAACGGTCATTCTTGCAGGCGATTTGCGCTACGGGCGTACCGTCCACAGCCTCTCACATGCATTGGTTCGATTCGGATGCCGTTTGATTTTCGCATCACCTGACCTCTTGCGCATGCCTACTGAGATCGTGGAAGACCTGCGTGAACATGGTGCAGATGTTACTGAAACTGAGGATCTTCTCGGAAACATCAATCAAGCAGACGTTGTATACATGACACGAATTCAGAAAGAGCGTTTTGCCGATGAGGATGAATACGCCAAGGTTGCCGGTGCCTACAAGTTGCATGCACGAGATCTTGCCAACGTAAAGTCGGAAATGGTGATTCTGCATCCGCTTCCACGTGTTGATGAAATTCATCCAAGTGTGGATGAAACCCGTCATGCTCGCTACTTTGAACAGGCTTTCAACGGCGTAGTCGCTCGAATGGCGTTGCTTTGTCGCCTGCTCAACATCGAAGTTCCCGCCAAAATCCCTGGAGGTGATGCCTGATGGCTGAAGAACACAACATGCGAAGAGTGACTGCGATTAAGAATGGAACGGTTATCGACCACATCCCGTCCGGTCAGGCACTCAAAGTGCTCGAGTTGCTCAACCTCTCAGGCGATACGTCCGTTCCTGTATCCTTGGTCATGAACGTTCCCTCCAAGAAGATGGGTGCAAAAGATATAATCAAGGTCGAAGATCGTGAATTAACACAATCTGAACTTGATCGCCTTGCATTGGTTGCTCCAGATTCAAGCATTGCAATCATTCGGGTCTATTCTGTTGCAGAGAAGTTGAATGTCAACCTTGGTGAAGAGGTCAGAAACGTCGTTCGCTGCACTTTCTCAAATTGCATTACTCAGAATCCAAGAGAACCATTGCCGCATCGCTTGAAGGTCATCAGAACTGCACCGTTAGCACTGCGTTGCCATTATTGTCAGCGGCCACAAGATTTGGATGAACTGGTCCTCAATTTACTCTAAATCGATATCAAGAAGATCTCGCATATCGCAAGCCTTGCAGGTTTGTCCAGAAGTTGGCGAACCACATCGTTGACACTTCATTGGATGCGACTGCTGCACTGAAACCGGCTGGCGCGCAACCTGCTTGATGTTGTCCGACATTCGAACCAGACTATGCCGTGTACCGGGAACATCCTGCTCGAGTTGGGCAACGATGTCTCGGTAGCGCCATCGGAGTGCTCCTTGTGCATAGGGGCATTCCTCGTGGTGAAGAGGTAGTTCTTTGTGCAGAGCAAGAAGATGAATCTCTTGTTCTGGAATCCAGCGAAGAGGAACAATTCTCGGAGGCAATCCATCAACTGGAGCATCGGTGTGGGGCGCAAGTCGAAGGGTTCGATCGATGTCACCGTTCGTCATGTTCATGAGAACGGTTTGCGCCATATCGTCCAGGTTGTGACCGAGTGCAACAACATCAGCATCGACGCTCTTCGCTAGAGCATTGATGCCTTGTCGCCGGAACACACCGCAATACGAGCAAGGCATCATGGATACCCCCTCGTTGTTTTCAGAGACCATTGGCAAACGCTTTACGACCTCGTCCATTTGGTGAAAGTTAAGATCTTCATAACTTGTTGATATGAATTCAACATCGAGCTGCTCGCATAGATCGATTGCGCATTGGAGGGAAGGTGGACGATAACCATCGATTCCCTCATCGACACAACCTGCAACGATGCGAACGTCTCGGCGCATTCCAATCAATTCGACAAGAAGCGTCAACAAAACGGCTGAATCCTTTCCACCAGATATTGCAACGAAGACCGTGGTCGGATTGGATTTATCAAGATGAAGTTGCTTTCGAAGTTCCTTAGCTACCTTTTTTCGGATCGATTTCTCAAGATGATGCCCGCATAGAATTCGTCCAGAATAAGCCTGCTCGATAACCGCATCCTTGCCACACACATCACAAGCAGGTGCTTGAAATGGACGCTGAGATGCCTCGGCCATGTTGATTGGTCACATCACCTGCATTAAACGCCTCCGATTGATGCTCTTTCTGAAAAATTATTCCAATTGAAAATTCAAAATTTTAATTGGATATTTCAACCTCTTTGGGCATTCGGCGGTCGAATGAATCCGCGGAAAAGTTTCTTGTATTGAACATCCGCGCCTCGTATTTTGCAAATTCCCAGTTGGAATTTCTATTTCAGTAGCCAAATCCCCCTACGGGGGAAGAGTTTCGGCAAAGTTCTTGAATGGTACGTTGCTGTGAAAGAGTTTGGGCTACCATGCTGGAAAGGTTGTTTTCTCAACTTTGCGAACTCAAAGGTGCAAATCACGTTCGCCTGATGAATCAATTTGGTAGCATCGTAAAAACCACAAATAAATGGCCTGAGTCTGCCGAAGAACAGCGTCGTGAGTGGGCTGAATGTTGCGCACTTGCAGAACAATTCGCCCTCGGGACATTGTTCGAAGTATGGGGTGAAGGGCGACGATTG
>OCZA010000702.1_pt1 | contig 11150 bp, 7 predicted proteins | sample 1539021 | NCBI WGS metagenome assembly OCZA01 (sample SAMEA2619376, study PRJEB22493) | marine metagenome | biome: marine biome (ENVO:00000447); feature: surface water layer (ENVO:00002042); material: "saline water (ENVO:00002010), including plankton (ENVO:xxxxxxxx)" | depth 5 m | reverse complement strand
TTACATGGAGCACTATCGAATATGTGCTCGGAAAATTACGAACTAGCTAAAGCATGCTATGAAGCAGTGATTTCGGTGGCAAGCGAAGTACCAATCATGGCCTTAGTTAAAACAAAACAGCAAGAGGCAGTAGAAAAGCTTAAAGCCAAGTGGGTCGGAGAGATTTTTGCAGATCGAAGTTACAATGATGATGCAACATTGGTTGATCGATCATTTCCCGGTGCAATCATCAGTGATCCAATTACCGCCGGAGCACGCGTAGCTAATATGGTTTCAAGAGGTGCGATAATTACCAAAACCGGAAAAGAAATAAAAACTAAAATTGATACTATTTGCCTTCATGGCGATACGCCAGAAGCTGTTAACATAGCTAGGGCGATCAAGGATGCACTGGTAAAAAGCGGCATAAATATTAAAAGGTTTTGATACTATTTTAGCAAGTAGTATTAGCTTCACAAAAATACACAAATATCTAATTTGAAAAGTCATTTATTATTGTAATTCCAGTTTCCGATTTTTGACCAAATTGCAGCATTGCCTCAGGTACCTGACTTAGTTTTAACTTTCTGGTAATTAGACTATCGATATTAATAGAGCCATTGTTTATCATTGTCATTAATGAGCTAAATCCAGAAGCCGCCATACCCCGCGTTCCAATAATTTTCAATTGCCTAGAGTATACTAATTCTAATAGAGGGAGTGAAACAATAGTATTATTTGAAGTGGGCATTCCTATCTGAATGTGCCTACCAAGTTTTCTTAGTGAGCGAAGACTATTTTTAAATGTGACCTCTATGCCAAGCGCATCTAAAGACACGTCAACACCACCTTCCGTCAATTCTCTTACCTCTTGCCATATATTATTAAATTTTGTTGGATCTAAAACTATATCAGCTCCTACTTCCTTCGCTTTTTTCAGTGCTAAGCTATTAATGTCGATACCAATAACTTTAGCACCCAAAGCTTTTGCAATCATAATTGCAGACGTTCCAACACCGCCACACCCATAGATTGCCAACCACTCACCTGGCAATAAAGAGGCTCGGTCTGTTAAAGCTCTATACGCGGTTGTAACTCGGCATCCCATTGCTGCTGCTATCTCAAAACCAAGTGAACTTGGGAGCCTTACTAGATTGAAATCAGCAAAACAAATTTCAACAAATTGCGCAAAACCGCCACGGATAGTAAAGCCAATTGTTTCCTGCCTATCGCATATCGTTGGATTGCCTGTCTGACAATCAGAGCATAAACCACACCCAAGAATAAATGGTGCAGTTACAGGATCACCTATGGAAAACTTCTTAATATTCGATCCAGTTTCAACTATAATTCCGGCTAATTCATGCCCCATAATATGAGGTAATTTGACATCGGAGTCATTACCAGACCAAGCATGATGGTCCGATCTGCACACCCCACATGCTTTTAATTCTATAACTACCGAGTTTGGACCACATACTGGATCATCTACCTCCTCAAAGACCGGTGGAGTACAGAATTTATGTAAAACAGATGCCTTCATACAAAAGTCCGATCAAGATAATAATAAGTTAACTTTAATTTTCATACAAAGCCATTGACAAAAACTCCCTAAAAAGATCGTCTGTTAGCAGTTAAACAAATTAAGTAATGAAATGGTCAACAAAGCAACTATAGAATCTTTTCAAGATGACGGTATTGCCTTTATACCCGGACTATTCAAACCGCATGTTGCAAGTCTAAGAGTTGGCGTTCAAAAGAATATCGACGAACCTGGCCCATTTGCGGCAGAAAATTTAAAAGAGGGAGAAGCAGGACGCTTTTTTGACGATTATTGTAATTGGCAGCGCATTGACGAATTTCGAAATGTGGTATTCGATAAAAATGTTGCGGAAACAGCTGCACAACTCATGCAGTCAAAAACTGTCCAAATGTTTCACGATCATGTGCTAGTGAAAGAAGCAGGAACCTTAAAATCAACTCCCTGGCATACCGATGGACCTTACTATTTCATTAAGGGAATGAAAACTTTAAGTTTTTGGGTGCCTCTTGACCCTGTTAAAAAAGCTACCTTGAGGATGGTCGCTCGCTCGCACAAATGGTCAAAGCCAGTCCTTCCAACTAGGTGGTTATCTAATGAAAATTTCTACCCAAACGCTAATGAATATTTGCCTGTGCCTGACCCTGAAAAAGAACAAATGGACATCAGAGAATTTGATATGAACCCTGGCGACGCGGTTGCATTTAATTTTAATATTTTACATGGCGCTCGAGGGGCAACAGCGGACCAGCGAAGACGAGCATTTTCTTTAAGGCTACTCGGTGACGATACCCGATACACAGAAAGGCCTGGCCCAACATCTCCCCCATTTCCTAATCATAATATGGTAGAAGGTCAGGTTCTCCGAACGGATTGGTTCCCATATATAGACTTTTAAAATTTAAACTACTTGAATTTAGAGTAAACTAACGTAGATACATGTAATAATTAACTTGGATTATTATGATTAACTACACTTTAAAATGCGACCAAAATCACTCCTTTGACAGTTGGTTTAAATCAGCTGAAGCTTTCGAGATGTTGGTCAAAAAATCTATGGTCGTTTGCTCAGAGTGTGGCTCGACCAAAATAACCAAAGCGATCATGGCCCCTAGTGTAAGCACTTCCAGGAAAAAAGATAATAAACATCCAAAATTAGAAAAAAAATCAAAACTCAAAAATGATATTTTGGAATTGAAAAAGAAAATAGAAGCAAACTCAGAGTATGTTGGAAACAACTTTGCTAATGAAGCCAGATCAATGTACCTGGGGGAAACTCCCGAACGGTCAATCTATGGCGAGGCCAAAACCGATGATGCCAAAAAACTGATAGACGATGGTATACCAGTTATGCCACTGCCATTTCTTCCAGCTAAAAAAGCAAATTAATCATTTATTTTGTATATTATACAGCCTCATTTCGAGATCATTGATACCACATCATGTGACTTGTATGTTCCGTAATTAACATTTACACCCCGAGCGACGGAGTAAATAGGAATAGCATGGCTTTACTGGTAATGAAATTTGGCGGTACCTCCGTTGCGAATGTTGATCGCATAAAGCGAGCGGCTAAACGTGTTGCACTAGAGGTGGCTCACGGTAAAAATGTTCTTGTTATCGTTTCAGCAATGTCTGGTAAAACAAATGAATTAGTTGACTGGGTAAATGATACTTCCCAATTTTATGATGCACGGGAGTATGATGCTGTTGTTTCCTCTGGTGAAAACGTTACGGCAGGACTTATGGCACTTACACTTCAAGAGATGGATATTCCGGCAAGAAGCTGGCAAGGCTGGCAGATTCCTGTTCATACTAGTTCCTCTCATTCATCAGCTAGAATCGAGAGTATTTCTTCCGAAACGATTAACGAAAAATTTGAACAAGGAATGAAGGTTGCAGTCGTTGCAGGGTTTCAAGGGATTAGCAATGAAAACCGAATTGCCACATTGGGCAGAGGGGGATCCGATACAACCGCAGTAGCATTTGCAGCAGCGTTCGACGCAGAAAGATGTGACATATATACTGACGTTGACGGAGTATACACCACAGACCCACGCATATGCGACAAAGCCAAAAAGCTCGATAAAATTTCGTACGAAGAAATGCTTGAACTTGCCTCTCTAGGAGCGAAAGTGTTGCAAACACGCTCTGTAGAAATGGCTATGCGGTTTAAAGTAAAATTGAGAGTTTTATCTAGCTTCGAAGAACCTAGTGAAAAAGTAGGAACACTTGTCTGTGATGAGGAGGAAATTATGGAATCAAATGTAGTCTCAGGGATAGCTTATTCCCGCGACGAAGCTAAGATGACGTTAGTATCAATAGCCGATAGACCTGGAATTGCCGCTGCTATATTTGGTCTTCTTTCCGATGCTGGAATAAATGTAGACATGATTATTCAGAATATTGCTGAAGCTGGAAGGACTGATATGACATTCTCATGTCCCATAGATCAGGTTAGCAAAGCTGAAAAATCACTAAATAACGCAAAGAAAGAAGGGCTTATAAATTTCCAAGATTTATTAGCTGATAAAAATGTTGCAAAAATTTCTGCCGTTGGAATTGGAATGCGATCCCAATCAGGTGTTGCGGCAAAAATGTTTCAAACTCTTTCAGATGAAGGAATAAATATCAAAGTAATTGCAACCTCTGAAATCAAGATATCTGTTTTAGTAGACAGAAAATATTTGGAACTTGCAGTGCAATCATTGCATGACGCCTTTGAACTAGATCAGATTTCTTCCTGAAAAAAAGAGAGATCAAGCTTGCCTGAACGTACCCAGACAGATAGCCAGCAACTATTGCGTCGCTTGCGCGATACAATGGCCGAAGAACAGAAAGGCCAAGCGAGATTAAACAAAATTACTCATCTAATTGCAGACTCCATGGGTACAGAAGTTTGCTCAATTTATTTGTTTAGGGATAACGAAACTCTTGAGCTTTGTGCAACCGAAGGCCTGAATACTGAAGCTGTTCACCAAACTAGGCTCAGAATTGGTGAGGGGCTTGTCGGTAGAGTTGCAAGGTCAAAAAAAGTGATTAACACTGAAGATGCCCCTTCTTCAAAAGGCTTTAGGTTCATGCCGGAAACAGGAGAAGAAATTTTTTCTTCTTTCGCTGGTGTGCCTATACAAAGATTAGGGGAAACCCTTGGTGTTCTTGTAACCCAGTCCAAAGAGTCACGAAAATTTAGCAGTGAAGAAATCTACGCACTTGAGGTTGTAGCGATGGTGCTAGCAGAGATGGCTGAGCTTGGTGCTTTTGTGGGTGATGAAACAGGACTTACTGCGTTGCATCAGCAATCAGTTTTATTTCGTGGTTCAAATGGCCAAGAGGGCGCAGCCAAAGGGAATGTTTGGCTTCATGAACCTCGAGTAGTTGTAACAAATTTAGTCTCAGATGATCCGAAAGAAGAAAAAAACAGGCTTCAAAACGCAGTAAATCTTCTGAGACAAGGCGTAGATAAAATCGTCGATAAAATTGCGGATGGTGATAAAGAACAAACTGAAATTCTTAAAGCTTTCCGAATGTTCGCAAACTCACGCGGGTGGCTTCGTCGTATGGAAGCTGATATCGACCAAGGTTTATCCGCTGAAGCATCAGTTGAGAAAGAACAATCTTCTGCAAGAGCTCGTATGAGCCAGGTGGCAGATAGTTACATGAGAGAGCGGCTTCATGATTTAGATGATTTATCGAATAGATTACTGCGGATACTGACGGGGCAAGGTACAGATACTGGAGCCGAAATTCCTAACGATCCTATTTTAATCGCCCGCAATATTGGTCCAGCAGAGCTCTTGGATTACGGAAGGACACTTAAAGCAATTGTGCTGGAAGAAGGTTCAGTGGGCAGCCATGCCGCCATAGTAGCACGGGCCCTGAGTATACCCTTGGTGATAAATGCAGAAAATATTACCACTGAAGCTTTGAATGGCGACCCTATTTTAGTAGATGGCACACAGGGGATCGTACATTTGCGTCCTGACGATACTGTTGTTGGTGCATTTTCTGAGAAAATCGCTATGGAGGCTAAAAACCAAGAGCGCTATAAAGCTCTTAGAAATGAGCCCGCAAAAACAACTGACGATAAAATAATTGACTTGCGCATGAATGCTGGCCTAATGGCTGAATTACCAAGTCTTATAAGCTCAGGTGCTAGCGGGGTAGGATTATTTCGCACTGAATTACAATTCTTGATTAGAAACCAGATGCCCAAAAGATCCGAGTTAAAAAAGCTTTATTCTAGAGTATTAGAGGCGGCAAAAGGTAAAGAAGTTATTTTTAGGACGCTGGATATAGGTTCAGATAAAGTTTTATCTTATATGCCTAATATAAACGAAGCCAACCCGGCGTTAGGGTGGAGGGCAATTAGAATTGCTTTAGATAGACCGAGCATTATGAGAATGCAAATTGAGGCGTTAATACGTGCTGCAGATGGCCGCAATTTGTCGATAATGTTTCCTTTAATCTCTCAAGATAGTGAGTTTTATGAAGCACGAGCATTGGTTGATAAAGTTTTGAGTGGAGAAAAACGTTTGGGACATAAGACACCAAATGAGATAAAAATAGGAGCAATGCTTGAAACGCCTTCCTTGGCTTATGCATCAGAAAACTTTTTCAGTGCGGTAGATTTCTTATCTGTTGGAGGCAATGATCTTAAACAGTTCTTTTTTGCTGCTGACAGGGAAAATGAATTGGTTAGACGAAAATATGACACCCTAAGCACCAGTTTTCTTCTATATCTTAAATTTGTTATCGACCGCTGCGCAAAAACACAAACACCTGTCTCCTTTTGCGGGGAAGATGCAGGGCGCCCCTTAGAAGCTATTTGCCTTTGCGCTATTGGTTTTCCCAGTCTGTCCATGAGGCCTGCATCAATTGGACCAGTGAAGCATTTACTCAGACGGATAAATCTTGAAAAACTGAACGATATATTGAGTTTAGAGATTGAACGCGGATCTTCGAGTGTTAGGCCAGCAGTTGAAAAATATATCAAATCAATTTGATATATCGTTCAAAATAGCTTTACTCTGGACGCGCAAGTTTGATTTCGCTATACCTACGCCATGTGTAGAACCAGGACGTCATTCATCCTAATTATTTGCCCGGCGCTTATTGATTAGAAGTGGCCGGGGCAAGCTATCGACAAATTAAATCAATTCACAAAATACCGATAAATTAGAGAAAATTAGTAATGTGTGCTGAAACACCAGACTACAAAGATACATTAAATTTGCCAAAAACAGAATTCCCAATGCGAGCTGGGTTACCAAGGCGAGAACCAGACTGGCTCACAAAGTGGGAGGATATTAAGGTTTATGATACTCTTCGACAAAAGAAGGGTAGAGCCTCATTTATATTGCATGATGGACCTCCATATGCGAACGGTCATTTGCATATTGGTCATGCACTAAATAAAATCCTGAAAGACATGGTTGTTCGAAGCCAGCAAATGATGGGCAAAGACGCAAGATATATTCCTGGGTGGGATTGTCATGGTTTGCCAATTGAATGGAAAATCGAGGAACAATATCGATCCAAAGGGAAAAATAAAGACGATGTCAATGTAATAGATTTTAGGCAGGAATGCCGAAAATTTGCCGCCGGGTGGGTTGAGACCCAGAGGGACGAATTCAAAAGATTAGGAGTTATGGGAAAGTGGGAAAACCCATACCTAACAATGGACTTCCACGCTGAAAAAGTAATCGCAGAAGAGTTTATGAAATTTTTAATGAATGGGACGCTTTACCAAGGATCAAAGCCTGTTATGTGGTCACCTGTTGAAAAGACAGCATTGGCTGAAGCTGAGATTGAGTATCATGACCACAAGTCTCATACCATTTGGGTCGCCTTCAAAATTAATAATGCATCAGAAGAAATACGAAACGCTCGAATAGTTATTTGGACAACTACACCGTGGACTATTCCCTCAAATCGAGCAATCGCTTTTAATCCTAAAATTTCATATGGCCTTTATCATGTTGATGAAACTTTAGAGGAAAGTTGGACGGCAAAAGGTGAATACTATATAATAGCCGATAACTTAGCAGCCGAAACATTAGAAAAATCAAGAGTGCTAAAATACACCAGAGTTAAAGATGTTTCGAGTTCTGACTTGCAAGATTGTGTGTGCCAACACCCACTCTCAGAATTAGATCCATTTTGGAATTATGATGTACCTTTGATAGATGGCGATCATGTTACAGACGATGCTGGGACTGGATTTGTGCACACAGCGCCAAGTCATGGAGCAGACGATTATGAGTGCTTCTTAAAGCGCAACTGGCTTGACAGAATGACCCACAATGTGGGTGAAGAAAGTGAGTTTTTAGGACATGTACCCTTCTTTGCAGGTCTCACAGTTTTTGACCGAAAAGGTAAGGACGGGAAGGCAAACACTGAGGTTATTAATAAACTTGTTGAGTCTGGGAATATTATTGCAAGAGGTCGTTTGACCCACAGCTATCCCCATTCTTGGCGCTCAAAAGCACCAATAATTTTCAGAAATACCCCACAGTGGTTTGCAGCTATCGATAAAAAGGTGGACGATACCTTCAATAAATATGGTAATACAATTAGGCAAAGAGCTTTGGAGTCGATTGATAAACTCGTTCAGTGGACACCAAGAAGTGGACGTAATCGACTTTATTCAATGATAGAGGTACGACCAGACTGGGTTTTGTCTCGGCAACGCGCTTGGGGAGTCCCGCTTACTTGTTTTACCAAAAAAGGGGCCCAACCGACCGACAGTGATTTTTTACTGCGTAATGAGCAAGTAAACAAACGGATCGCAGAAGCCTTCGAAGTAGAAGGTGCGGACGCTTGGTATAAGGAAAATGCAAAGGAAAGATTTTTAGAAGGATTAGAAAATCCAGATAATTTTATCCAAGTTTTTGATATCTTAGATGTTTGGTTCGATAGCGGTTCAACACATGCATTTGTGTTGAGAGACCGCGATGATGGATCTGATGACGGTTTTGCTGATTTATATTTAGAGGGAACAGATCAACATAGAGGTTGGTTCCATTCCTCGATGCTTCAATCATGTGGCACAAACGGACGAGCTCCTTACCATGGTGTTTTAACGCATGGATTTACGTTGGACGAAAAAGGCATGAAAATGTCAAAGTCCTTAGGAAACACTATAGCTCCTGAACAAGTTATAAAGCAGTATGGTGCTGATATTTTACGTTTGTGGGTCGCTCAATCAGACTATACCGCGGATTTACGAATTGGACCTGAAATTTTGAAAGGTGTAGCTGATAGCTATCGAAGATTGAGAAACACAATGCGTTTCATGCTGGGATCACTAAGTGATTATAATGCATCAGATGAAATAGCCACAAAAGAGATGCCGGAATTAGAGCGTTGGGTGCTGCATAGGCTTTCTGAGTTAGATGAGAAAGTACAAGAAGGATATAATTCATATGATTTTCAGGGTGTTTTCCAATCAATTTTTACCTTTGCAACGGTGGATTTATCATCCTTTTATTTTGATATACGAAAAGATGTACTTTATTGTGATGGAGACACAATCGAGCGAAGATCAGCTAGAACGGTACTAAATTTACTTTTTCATCGTCTTACAACTTGGTTAGCACCAATTTTAGTATTTACAATGGAAGAGGTCTGGCTTGAACGCTATCCTGATAAAGATAGTTCAGTTCATCTTGTAGATATACCAAATACACCATCTAAGTGGCGAGATGATAAACTTGCAAAAAAATGGTCAACTGTAAGGAGCTACAGACGACTAGTCACATCTGCTCTAGAATTACAGAGGGAAGATAAGGTAATCGGATCCAGTTTAGAGGCAGCTCCAACCGTCTATATCAAAGACCAGGACGCGCTTGCAATTTTAGAATCTGTACCATTTCAAGACATTTGTATAACGTCAGGCTTAAATCTTACTGACGCAGAACCTCCTGAAAATGCATATATTTCGAATGAAATTGATGGTGCTGCTGTTAATTTTAAGAAATCAGCTGGAACGAAATGTGAGCGATGTTGGAAAATTTTACCGGATGTGGGAAATTATAAGCACCCGGGTACATGCAAACGATGCAGCACAGCCCTTAAATAGTTTTCAGACTGAGGAAAAGTGTCTTAAACTGAATTGCTTGTAATCATACTTTTTGAATATTTTATTGTCTTAACCTCCCAAAAAAACTGGTCATAAGTTCAACCACTTCCTCTTCACAGATACCCGGATATATTTCAGGTCTGTGATGTGTTTGGCTATGTGAAAAGATACAGGCACCGTGCTCAACACCACCTGATTTTTTGTCACTTGCGCCATAATATAGCCGGCGAATTCGCGAAGCTGAAATTAGGGAGGCACACATGGCACAAGGTTCTAAGGTAACATATAAGTCACAACCAGTTAGTCTTTCATTTCCTAAAACCTGACAAGCCTCTCGGATAACTAATACTTCAGCATGCGCTGAGGGGTCTTTAAGTTCTCGAGTTCTATTCCCCGACTTGGCTAATACTTGACCAGCCGGATCTAGCAATACAGCACCGACTGGAATTTCTCCTGCAGAGCGCGCTATTATGGCTTGTTCTATAGCCATTTTCATAAAATTTATAAAGCCACTAGTTGCCAAGGAGCACAATTTTCCCTTCCTAAACTGTCATTAATAACATACATAATTGCTAATGAAAGACCAAGCAAACAAAGGCGAACGCATCGCAAAAATAATTGCTAGAGCTGGACTAGCAAGCAGAAGAGAGTCCGAAAGATTAATTTTAGATGGTAGGGTTAAGGTGAATGGAAATACTATCAATAGTCCAGCTCTTAATCTATCTAAAAACGACGCTATAGAAGTTGATGGTAAATTATTATCACAACCAGAAGAGACACGTTTATGGATATATCATAAACCCGTTGGCCTTATTTCCACCTCAAAGGACGAGAAAAATCGGCCAACTATTTTTGATAATCTGCCAAAAGAAATGCCTAGGGTCTTATCCATAGGCCGACTGGACTTAAACTCCGAAGGACTACTACTGCTTACAAACGATGGAGAACTAAAACGGTGTCTTGAATTACCCTCAACTGGTTGGTTACGACGATACCGGGTGCGAGTAAAAGGTCGGTTAAAGGACAGTATGCTTGAACCATTACGGCAGGGAATATTTGTAGAAGGCACACACTTTAAGCCAATGGAAGTTTCTTTTGATCGTCAAACAGGAGCAAATGCTTGGCTAAGTATTGGACTTCGTGAGGGTAAAAATCGCGAAATTCGCAAAGCATTAGGTTTTGTGGGACTACCTGTGAATCGTTTACTGAGAATAAGCTTTGGAGATTTTGAACTCGGCACATTAAAAAAGGGTGAAGTACAGGAAGTGCGATTAAGTAGGATAAAAAACTTACTCAAAATCAGACTGGACAGCCCTCAAACGGAAAAAAAACAAAAACGGAGTTTTGGAACAAAAACCTCTAATAAGGTGGATAAAATTTTAGGAACGCGCAATGTTTCTAGAAACCGAAGACGAAATAAATAATGCGACTACTGTTACAAAGAGCCTTATCGGCGGCGGTATATTTTGAGGGCAAACTTCAGTGTAGCTGCAATAAGGGCCTTTTAATTTTTCTGTGTCATATGAAAGGCGACAACGAAAATGATGT
>OCZA010000697.1_pt1 | contig 11209 bp, 9 predicted proteins | sample 1539021 | NCBI WGS metagenome assembly OCZA01 (sample SAMEA2619376, study PRJEB22493) | marine metagenome | biome: marine biome (ENVO:00000447); feature: surface water layer (ENVO:00002042); material: "saline water (ENVO:00002010), including plankton (ENVO:xxxxxxxx)" | depth 5 m | reverse complement strand
TTTAAATCAAGATCCTCAAGTAATTGCTTAAGAGCTTCTGCACCTATACCAACAACTGGTTCATTTTCAATAGTAGAGTCTTCTGCATAAATTTCATCTTCTATTTCTAACCATTCATCCTCAGTAAGGAGTTGCTTATATTTAAGATCTTTATGATCCCCAACATCCAAGACAACATAACAATTAAAGTAAACTATCTGTTCTACATCTCTTAGAGGAATATCTAGCAGAATTGCGACATAACTCGGTATACCCTTTAAATACCAAACATGGGAAACTGGAGCTGCCAGTTTTATATATCCCATTCTATGCCTTCTTACTCTACTTTCAGTTACTTCTACACCACATCTTTCACAGACAATTCCACGATGTCTAACTCTTTTATATTTACCGCAGTGACATTCCCAGTCTTTGGATGGGCCAAATATTTTTTCACAAAAAAGTCCATCCATTTCTGGTTTTAAGGTTCTATAGTTAATCGTCTCTGGTTTAGTAACTTCTCCTACTACTTGCCCATTAGGTAATGTCCTTTGCCCCCAATCCATTATTCTTTGAGGTGAAGCAATAGATATCTTGACGTAATCAAAATGATTTTCTGTTCTTAAGTTGCTGTTAGTCATTTTTAGAATATTTAAATTAGAAAGTGTTGATAAAGTATTTAATCTTCCGCATATTCAGAGGTACCTAGAGATTCATAAGTAGGTCTCGAAGGAGTATTTCTTTTTGGATTTACATCTTGCATTAAATCAACCTCCTTACCTTCATCAGTGTAAACACCAATGTCTAGACCTAGGGACTGTAATTCTCTCATTAGGACTTTAAATGATTCAGGAGTTCCTGGTCTAGGGATAGGTTTACCTTTAACTATGGCGTTTAATGCTTCATTTCTTCCTTGCATATCATCTGATTTAACAGTTAACAATTCTTGCAGAGTATAAGCTGCACCGTATGCCTCTAAAGCCCAAACCTCCATTTCTCCAAGTCTCTGTCCACCTTGTTGAGCTTTACCACCTAAAGGTTGCTGAGTAACTAAAGAGTATGGACCTGTTGATCTGGCATGGATCTTATCATCTACTAAGTGAACAAGTTTAAGAAAGTGAGAATATCCAACAGCTACTGGTTGATCAAAAGGTTCGCCTGTTCTACCATCTTTGAGTAACAACTTTCCAGGATCTTTAGGGTTATAAACCCAATCCTTCCCATCTTGCTTTGAAGCTTCCTCTAAAAACGCTTGTACAGTTTGATGTGATTTTTCAGCACCATACATTTCATCAAAAGGCACAACTTTAACTCTGCAATTTAAATTTGATGCTGCCCAGCCCATTAACAACTCAAAAACTTGACCTACATTCATTCTACTTGGAACACCAAGAGGATTTAAAACGATATCAACTGGTGTACCATCCGGTAAATAAGGCATATCTTCTCTAGGTAAAATTCTACTTATTATGCCTTTGTTACCATGCCTCCCAGCCATCTTGTCACCTACCTGAATTTTCCTCCTTTGAGCAACATAAACTCTTACAACCATATTCGCACCTGGAGGCAGCTCATCGCCTTGCTCCCTTGTATAAATACGAACATCTAAGACTCTTCCTTTTTCTGTTTTAGGAACTCTAAGAGAATTATCCCTAACATCTCTTGCTTTTTCACCAAATATAGCTCTCAAAAGTTTTTCTTCAGGTGGCTGATCTGATTCTCCCTTAGGAGTAACTTTTCCTACGAGAATATCACCACTTTCTACAAAAGCACCTGTTCTGATAATTCCCATTTCATCAAGATTATTCAAACTTTCTTCTGAAATATTAGGAATTTCTCTAGTGATTTCTTCAGGGCCCAATTTAGTTTGTCTAGCTTCTATTTCATATTTTTCTATATGTACTGAAGTATAAAGATCATCAGTAACCATCCTTTCACTTACAAGTATTGCATCTTCATAGTTGTAACCTTCCCATGGCATATAAGCAATTAAAACATTCTGTCCTAAAGCTATTTCTCCACCTTCACAAGCTGATCCATCAGCAAGAACTTGACCAGATATAACTTGATCTCCATTTTTCACTATTGGTCTTTGGTTTAAACAAGTATCTTGATTAGATCTCTGGTATTTTTGAAGATAATGAACATGCTCATTACCATCTACATCTTTAACAACTATTTCATTAGCATCAACATAAGAAACGATTCCATTTACTTTTGTAATTGGCACCATCCCGGAGTCTCTAGCAACTTGGGATTCTAATCCTGTACCGACTAGGGGTCTTTCAGGTCTTAATAATGGAACCGCTTGACGCTGCATATTTGAACCCATTAACGCTCTATTTGCGTCATCATGTTCTAAGAAGGGAATAAGAGAAGTAGCTACTGAAATAACTTGAACAGGAGAAAGCTGAACATAATCAACTTGATGAGGCGGAACTTTCTCAAAATCTTGCCGGTACCTTACTGGAATTAAATCTGCAAGAATATTACCACTTTTGTCAGTCGCCACATCACCAGGAGCAACCCTACATTCATCCTCTAAGTCCGCTGATAAATAAACAGGATTCCCCTCTTTCATAACCCTACCTTTTTCTACTTCCCAAAAAGGGGTTTCAATAAAACCATATTCATTAACTCTTGCATGTGTTGCAAGAGAATTTATAAGACCTGCGTTTGGGCCTTCAGGAGTTTCAATAGGACATAATCTTCCATAGTGTGATGGATGAATATCTCTAACAGCAAAACCTGCTCTTTCTCGAGTTAGCCCGCCTGGTCCTAATGCTGATATTCTTCTTTTATGCGTTAACTCAGCTAATGGATTTGTTTGATCCATAAATTGGCTTAATTGACTGGATCCAAAAAATTCCTTAATAGCTGCTACCAAAGGCTTTGGATTAACTAGCTGAGCAGGTGTAAGAGAATCTGTCTCACCAACAGTCATCCTTTCTTTAATAATTCTCTCTAGTCGGTTAAGACCAACTCTTACTTGGTTTTGAAGAAGTTCTCCAACAGATCTAACTCTTCTATTACCTAAATGATCAATATCATCTAAACTAGCCCCACCAATATCAAGTTCCAGATTAATAAGATAATCAATTGTCGAAAGAACATCCTCATGTGTAAGGGTTCTGACATTATCTGGAACAGTTAATCTCAATTTTTTATTAATTTTGTATCTACCTACTCTTCCTAAATCGTATCTTTTAGGATCGAAAAATCTACTATGTAGAAGTTGTTGCCCACCAGAAACAGAAGGGGGTTCACCTGGTCGTAATTTTTTATAGAGTTCTAATAAAGCTTGATCTTCTGAATTTATTCCTTCATCATTAGCTGAATCAATTGATTGTTTATAAAACTCAGGATGTCTTAATTTATCAACCACATCATTATCTGAGAGGCCCATAGCTCTCATAAGTACATGTGCATTAATTTTCCTTGTTTTATCAACTCTTACATAAAGTAGATTATTTTTATCTGTCTCAAATTTTAGCCAAGCTCCTCGATTGGGTATAACGCTAGCATTATAAGTCCTCCTACCATTTTTATCCATTTCATCTTTGAAATAGACCCCTGGACTACGTACTATTTGATTGACTATTACTCTTTCGGCTCCATTAATAATAAAGGTCCCTCTCTCAGTCATTAAAGGTAGTTCACCAATAAAAACTTCTTGTTCTTTGATTTCTCCTGTTTCTTTATTTATTAACCTACATGTTACATACATTTGCGAAGCAAAAGTTGCATCTCTTCTCTTGGCTTCTTCAACATCATGCCTAGGTCTTTTCAACCTATATTCTTCGCCAATAAAATGTAGTTCTAATTTACCTGTGTAATCAGTAATTGGAGAAAAGCTTTTTAATTCTTCAATTAAGCCTTTTTCCAGAAACCATTTAAAACTTGCCCTTTGTACTTCAACCAAATCTGGTAGATAAGTTGCTGTTTTAGCTATCTGTAAAGCGCTACTGCTCATCCAAGAAAACCCGCCATTATGTAAGATTTGCTAATTACCATAAATTTGACTTAACTTTTAGAAAAATAATCAAGACTTTTAAAGTGAAATCGAGATTTTAGTCTTGAATTCAACAAATATCTAGATTATTATTAGCTGAAATGATCAAAGATAAAGGTAATAAAACCACACTTTAATCAGCTGTTTACTAATAATTAAGGAAAAAATCCAGTAATTTTTAATATTAACAGATTATATGTTAATTTAACAAGTCAAATTTAAACAAATCTTCAGCATTCCTAGAAGACTCATCTGCAATACTTTTCAAGTCTGAAGATCTTAAACTGGCTATAGATTTAGCTACACTTTCAACAAAAGCTGGCTCATTTCTTTTCCCTCGATATGGGACAGGGGCTAAAAAGGGAGCATCTGTTTCTATTAAATATCTATCACTAGGAACAATTCTTGCGCATTCATGAATTTCATATGCTTTTGGGAATGTAACTATCCCACTAAAACTTATATAAAATCCTAGATCTAAAAATTGCTTCATCTCATCTGGAGTGCCACTCCAACAATGCAGAACTCCTTTAGGACATATACCTTGTTTAGATAAATCGTGACATATTTTTATCATCTCATTTGCAGCTTCTCTACAATGGATAATGACGGGCAAGTCAAGTTCGCAGGCTAAATGCATTTGTGGAACAAGCGCATCTATCTGTTTATTTGTATTTTCACTTTTAAAAAAATCTAATCCTAATTCACCAATAGCAACAACTCTTGAATCACCTTGGGCTGCATTTTTCATTATAGATTTAGAATTACATTCCCATTTGTTAGCTTCAAGAGGATGTAAACCAACTGAGTAATACAATTCATCAAATCTTCGAGATATATTTTTTAATTTAGGAATTTCTGATAATTCACAACATGCATGGAGCAATTTTTTTACTCCTATTGAACGCCATCTTGAAACAACTTCTTCAAGATCCTCTTCAAAATTTTCAAATATCAAATGACAATGAGAATCAATGAGTTCAATATTGGTCATTTTTACTTACTTACTTGTAAGAAAATCTTTAACTACTTTGTTGATTTTTGATTTTTTGTTAGCACCGTTATTCTTATGTAGAACATTCTTTTTGACTGCCTTATCGATAAGACTGAAGGCTTCATTTACACTAACAAGAACTAGATCTTTGTTATCTGAATTAGGTTCTTGCTTATATTTCTCACAGTTAGCTAATGTTTTTTTTGTTAGCGTTCTTACTGTTGATTTATATGATTTATTAACTAAACGATTTCTCTCAGCAACTTGAATTCTTTTTTTCGCTGATTTGTTATTGGCCACAGAAATTAGATTAAAATATAGATTTATATTATATCAAATAGATTGACTACTAATCAATAATATATAATTTAGATCAGTGAGTTACGTAATTAATTAATTGAATTTAAATTAAGTATTAAGAATATGAAGATCATAAATAGTAAACAAAAAGTTCTCCAAGAGTTGAGAAGAATTTCTCAAAGAACTACCTCTGGAGACAATAAAAAAATAAATTCAATTGTTGAAGATATTCTTCAAGAGGTGAAATTTCATGGAGATATAGCTGTAGAAAAATATACAAAAAAATTTGATGGATTCCATCCTAAACCAATGCAAGTAAGTACTAGGGATTTAAAAACTGCGTGGGAAGAGACAGATCAGCATTTAAAGCAATCATTAGAAATTGCCTATCAAAGAATAAAAAAATTCCATGAAAAAGAAATCCCTGAGTCATTTACTATAAAGGGAGAATATGGTGACTCCGTCCAAAGAAGATGGATGCCTGTAAAAAATGCTGGTTTATATATTCCTGGAGGGAGAGCGGCATATCCAAGTACAGTTTTAATGAATGCGATACCTGCAAAAGTAGCTGGAGTTAAAGAAATTTCAATGGTATCCCCTGGAAACACAAAAGGGGAAATAAATACAACTGTTTTAGCTGCTGCTTACTTATCAGGGGTTGATAAAGTTTTTAGAATTGGTGGAGCACAGGCAATTGGCGCATTAGCATTTGGCACAAAGCAAATAAATAAAGTTGATGTAATTTCGGGACCTGGAAATATCTATGTAACCACTGCTAAAAAGTTAATTTACGGATTTACTGGAATTGATTCCTTAGCCGGTCCAAGTGAAATTTTAATCATCGCTGATAGAACAGCCAACAGCTCTCAAATAGCATCAGATTTATTAGCACAAGCCGAGCATGACCCATTAGCTTCCTCAATACTGTTGACCACATCAAATGATCAAGCTCAAGAAGTTTTTGATGAAGTCTTTAAGAAAATAGAGCATCACCCCAGAAAAGAAATTTGCATTCAATCAATTAAGAATTGGGGATTAATTGCTATTTGCGAAAATTTAGAATCGTGTGTTGAACTAAGTAATGAGTTTGCCCCAGAACATTTAGAAATAATTACTATTGATCCAAAAACGACGCTTAAGTCTATTGAAAATGCAGGTGCGATATTTTTAGGAAAATGGACACCGGAGGCTGTAGGTGATTATTTAGCTGGGCCAAACCATACTTTACCAACATGTGGGAATGCGAGGTTTAGTGGTTCATTAGGAGTTGAAACTTTCATGAAGAATTCTTCAATAATTGAATTTAATGAAAAAAGTTTAAAAATTAACAGCTTGGATATTATAAATTTGGCAAATAGTGAGGGTTTACATAGTCATGCAAATTCAGTAAAAATTAGATTTGAAGATTAACTTCTCCTAGAAGGTGAAAATAATACTGGAACGTCATCCTCAATTCTACCCACCAAAACCTTATCTGCTAAATCAACAAATAATCCATTTTCCAAGACTCCAGGAATATTATTAATACGCATTTCTAAATCTTTTGGATCTTTTATGCCAGCATCAAATAAAACATCCAAAATCAAATTACCTTGATCCGTGACAACTGGGCCTGCTTTTTTTGTTGCCATCCTTAAATTAGAAACTCCACCCATTTCTGAAATTATATCCTTAACCTGCTTCCATGCAGAAGGCATAACCTCCACAGGGAGAGGGAAAACTTGGTTTAAATTTTGCACTAACTTTGATTCATCAATAACAATTAATAATTTATTTGCTTTAGATGCAACCAATTTTTCTCGGACATGGCAAGCTCCCCCACCCTTGATGAGTTGAAAGTCAGGATCTACTTCATCCGCTCCATCAATGGCTAAATCAATGTAAGGAACTGAAGCTAAATCAATTAAAGGGATATTGAGTTCTAATGCAAGCACCTCTGATTGAAAGGAAGTTGGAACTCCTTTAATATTTTTTAATTTGCCTGATCTAATTTGTTCAGCAAGACTTTTTATCATAAGTGCAGCTGTTGATCCAGATCCTAAACCCAAGATCATTCCATCTTCTACTTCTTTAACAGCTGCATCAGCAACTATTTGTTTCATCTGAGTCTGTAAATCCAAAATGTTTTGACCTAGAGTTTATAGATTATTAAATTTCAACAGATGCTTTATGTCAAACCTGGAAGTGCTTCAGGTTTAATATTGACTTTAATTTCTTTATTATCTCGTAAAACATTTAAAAGAAATATTTTTCCAATTTGAGCTTTTTCTACCTCATCTAAAAGAGTCTTAGGCTCCTCTATTAGGATATTTTCAGCAGCAATTACTAGATCGCCTCTTCTTAATCCCGCTTTTTCTGCAGGACTATTTGGTATTACAGATTGAATTAAAGCCCCTGACCGCTCTGGCAATTGAACAAGTGAATTAGGATCTTCATTGTGTTCTTTGGCTATTTTAGGATTCAAGGAAATCAATTGTACGCCTAAATAAGGATGAATAACTTCTCCATTTTCTAGTAACTGGTCAGAAACATTTTTAGCCAAATTTATTGGTATTGCGAAACCAAGACCAGCTCCAGGTCCACTTCTTACTAGAGTATTGATACCAATTACTTGACCATTGGAATTAATAAGTGGGCCTCCTGAATTACCTGGATTAATTGCAGCATCTGTTTGTATAAGATCAAGCCTTTTATCAGAAAAACCGAGAGCATTAATATCTCTATGAAGACTGCTAACTATTCCAAGAGTTACTGTTTTTTCTAGGCCATACGGAGTCCCAAGAGCTATTGCCCAATCTCCAACTTCAAGTTCTTCTGAATCTCCTAAAGGTGCATAACTAGAGTCCTGTTGATTATCAATTTTAACTAAGGCTAAATCGGTAATTGAGTCCGTTCCCAACACTTGACCCTCACGATTAGTTCCATCAGCCAAAGTAACAGATACATTATCAACTCGTTCTACTACATGAGCATTAGTTAGAACTAAACCATCTTTATCAATAATTACACCTGAACCTTGACCTCTCTCTCGGTCGGGAGCCATTCCAGGTTCTCCAAGTAAATCTCTCAATAGTGGATCTAATAAAGTTGGATCAAATTGTTGTCTTTCTACTAATCTTTCAGTATCAATTCTTACAACTGCAGGACCTACCTTTTTGACCGCATCTGAAACAAAATTATGCCCATCAATAAAATCAAAAGCTAAAACTTCAGAAAAAGGGTAAAAATATATAATAAAAGTAGAGATTATTAAACTTATTTTGAGTAAATAAGTAAATTTATTTTTTAGAAATCTCATTACCTTTTTAAATATCAAGAATATCCAGAATTTAATTGAATAAAATTCCTAGTGTTGTTTTTTTGTTAACATCCATAAAATACACATTACAAAAACTTATTTTCAAAAAAACTTTTTGATATGTGAAAATAATCAATTATTAAAACAAAAACTTAAAATAAATTGGATAAGGAATGTAAAAGCAACTTAGAAAGTCTTCTTCAAGGAGTCGCTAAAGAATTTAACCTAAAGATACATAGTTTAGATATACTGACAAATCAAAATCCCATTATTATAAAAATTATTATTTGCAAAACTAACAACGATGATATTACTTTAGATGACTGTTCAAGATTCAATAACCCTGCTATTAGTGTGATTGAGAATTCAAATCTTTTAAATTGTTCATATGTTTTAGAAATTGGTAGTCAAGGTGTCAGTGATGAATTAACCTCAGAAAGAGACTTCAAAACTTTTAAAGGTTTTCCAGTTAATGTTGAGTTAAACCAAAAAAATTCTCAAATAAAATTTTTGAACGGTTTACTTTATGAAAAGTCTAAAGATTATTTAGCCATTAACATTAAAGGTAAGATTAAAAAAATCCCCTTTAATGAAGTATTAAAGGTTAGTCTTTGCACTTTAAAAGACTAATTTATTTTCAACTATTATTCATTTTACCCATCATAGATGGCATTAGTAATTCTCCCAGGTTTAAACAATCTTATTGAAGACATAAGTGAGGAAAAAAAATTACCTCCTCACGTTGTGGAATCAGCTTTACGTGAAGCTTTACTTAAAGGTTACGAAAAATACCGAAAAACTTTCTACATTGGAGTGAAAGAAGATCCATTTGATGAAGAATATTTTAGTAATTTTGATGTAGGTTTCGATCTAGAAGAAGAGGGTTATCGAATTTTATCGAGTAAAATTATTGTTGAAGAGGTTGAAAGCGAAGATCATCAAATATCTCTTCAAGAAGTTAAACAAGTTGCTGATGATGCTCAAATAGGTGATACCGTCGTTTTAGATGTCACTCCCGAAAAAGAGGATTTTGGTAGAATGGCTGCCTCAACAACTAAGCAAGTATTGGCTCAAAAGTTGAGAGACCAACAAAGGAAAATGATTCAGGAAGAATTCGCAGATTTGGAAGATCCTGTTTTAACTGCAAGAGTTATAAGATTTGAGAGACAGTCAGTAATTATGGGGGTTAGCTCAGGAATCGGTAGACCAGAAGTAGAAGCAGAACTTCCTAAAAGGGATCAATTACCTAATGACAATTATAGAGCTAACGCTACATTCAAAGTTTTTCTTAAAGAAGTTAGCGAAGTAGCTAGAAAAGGTCCTCAACTTTTTGTAAGTAGAGCTAATGCTGGTCTAGTGGTTTATTTATTCGAAAATGAAGTCCCAGAAATTCAAGAAGGCACAGTCAAAATTGTTGCTGTTTCAAGAGAAGCAAATCCTCCTTCAAGAGCTGTTGGGCCAAGGACTAAAGTCGCCGTAGATAGTATTGAAAGAGAAGTTGATCCAGTCGGAGCTTGCATTGGAGCAAGAGGAGCAAGAATTCAACAAGTAGTTAATGAATTAAGGGGAGAAAAAATAGATGTTATAAAGTGGTCATCTGACCCTATTCAGTACATACTAAATTCTTTGAGTCCAGCTAAAGTTGACCTTGTCAGACTTGTTGATCCAGAAGGACAACATGCTCATGTTTTAGTTCCCCCTGATCAATTAAGTCTTGCCATAGGAAGAGAAGGTCAAAATGTTCGTCTTGCTGCTAGGTTAACAGGCTGGAAAATAGACGTTAAAAACTCCCATGAATATGATCAGGAGGCTGAAGACTCTGCAGTAGCAGAATTAATTGTTCAAAGGGAGGAAGAAGAGAATCTTCAAAGAGAAGCTGAACAGAGATTGGAGGCTGAGCAAGCAGAAAGAGCTGCAGAAGATAAAAGACTAAGGGAACTTTACCCTTTGCCTGAAGATGATGAAGAATATGGAGATGAACGATACGACGAAGAAACTCTTTCAGAAAACGACCAAACAGAAAACTTGAAACAAGAGGAACTATCGTCTAAAGAGGAGAAAACACGGTGATACAGAAATCTCCTGTTATGCGTAAGTGCATTTCTTGCAGGACAACTTTTGATAGAAATAATCTTTTGAAGATTACTAATGATCATAAGTTAGGAATAATGCTTAACCAAGGTATGGGTCGTTCTGCTTACATTTGTAAGTCAAAAAAGTGTTACACAGATTCTAAACTTAAAAAAAAGCTTCAAAAAGCTTTAAAAGGCATTTTAAATCCTGAATTTTTTGATATTTTTGAAAGGGAAATTGCAAACTATAAATAACTATCCCAAAAGGGCATATAATTAAAATTATATTCTTCCAAAATTTCTTAAAAAGAGTAACATTCAGATTAAATGACTATCAGCGATAAAATCAGAGTTTATGAACTTTCCAGAGATCTAAAACTGGAAAATAAAGATATATTGGATGCTGCTCAAAAACTTTCAATATCAGTCAAAAGTCACAGCAGTTCAATAAGCTTAGAAGATGCAAAAAAAATAAAAAATCTTATAAATAACAAAAATCCGGGCAAAAAAATTCTTTCTGTAAGTAAATCTACATTTAAAGCAAAAACCGAAAA
>OCZA010000696.1_pt1 | contig 11213 bp, 5 predicted proteins | sample 1539021 | NCBI WGS metagenome assembly OCZA01 (sample SAMEA2619376, study PRJEB22493) | marine metagenome | biome: marine biome (ENVO:00000447); feature: surface water layer (ENVO:00002042); material: "saline water (ENVO:00002010), including plankton (ENVO:xxxxxxxx)" | depth 5 m | reverse complement strand
CTTGGTGCTATCTATAGTTCCAACTACTGAGCCACCTACATAAAATCTTATAATATTATCATTAGCGCCTGGTGTAAGCTCTGGAGTAATCTTAGTATTACCGTCTAGGTCCTGTAAACCTGTTAAGTTATACCAATTAGATCCATCGTAGCCTTCAAATTTATTTAAATCTGTATTATATCTAACTTGTCCTGCTCCTGCACTATTGTCTCTCTGTGCAGTAGTTCCTTTTGCTAGTGTTACAGAACCTGTGCCATTTACTATAATACTCTCTCCAGCGGGAGACAAAGTAATAGTAGTATCAGAACTTATTGTACTACCGTTAATGGATAAATCTTCTACAACAACACTACCTGAACCAGATGCTCTCAGGTCTAAGTCGCTGTTAGAAGTTGTCGTTGTAATGTAGTTGTCTTTAATTAAAATATCAGTTGTAGCAAATTCAATACCAGTAATTGTACTAGATGTTTGGAAATTGTTTGCAGTAATAGTTCCGTTAATTTGCAAATCTTTAGTTATGAGGACATCGTTTGAGGGAACTCCAATAACACCCGTACCACTTGCTTTTAATTCTAAAGGAGAATTACTAGCAGTTGTTGTAATAAAGTTACCTGATATTAGAATATCTTCAAGTTGAACATTGGCGTTGGTTGATAGTGTTCCGTTTACAGTGGCGTTACCGTTAACAGTTGTGTTTCCTGTCTGTGTAATAGAACCATTAATTGTTGCGTTACCATTTATATTTACTGCTTGAAATGTTGATGTTCCATTAACAATTAGATCATTTGTTATTTCTAATGTGTTATTTGGTACAGTAACTTTGCCTGTTCCATTAGCAGATAATTCTAAATTTGCATTTGAATTTGTAGTTGTAATTCTATTTGTGTTAATATTAATATCGTCAACTTGAATTTCGTCTATGTGTAAATTATTCCATCTTAATGCAGGATCTCCTAAATTATATGTGCTATTGATATTAGGAATCAAAGGAGAATTTATCCTTGCAATAATAGCAATGTCTACAGAAGAAGTATCACCTAATTGTATGTCACCGCCAATGGTTACGTTACCTGTAACATCTAAAGATCCTTGAATTTGTACATTGTCTTGCAAGGTAATTTGGCCTGATGCGGCATCAAGTTGTAAGTCTCCAGCTGTAGTCGATAGTGTATTTCCAGTTAATCTTAAATTTCCTGTATCAATTTTGGATCCAGATATTTCTGTTGTGTTAACACCATCCGTAAATATAGCTCCTGCTGACAGATCAATGTTTAATGTGTTACCTGCAAAGTTTACAGCACCTGTTTCTTGGTTGACATGAAACAAATCTCCTACTCTAAAGTCTCCTTTATGGTCTACACTACTGAACCTTATCTTTGCATCATTAGTTGTAATTACTTCATTACCTTGTACTGTTAGTGTAGGATCATTAGTGACTTGCTCATTAGAGCCTACGTATGCAACATTATGTCCTATTGCATAAACAAGAACACCCGGTCCGTCTCCTACTAATCCTTGCTCACCGTATACAGAGGCAGATGCAATAGTTCTTATTTCTGCGCCAAAGTCTTTAACATCAACATTTAATATAGTAGTTGCTGTTGCTCCGCTTCCATTTGAAATACTCTGCGGCGATGTATCAAATCCTATTAGATTAGTATTCTTGCCATCAACAACTAGAATATCTCCGTCTACGCTTTCAGCAGTTACTGAAACTACAGTTGAAGCATCTCTAGATGTGAATGTAACAGTATTTCCTGCGGCAAATGTTCCTGATACTCCGCCTAATCTAATCCTAGTTTTTCCGTCAGATTTTTTTCCTATACCACTGTCAAATGCATATATGCTTCTTTTTGCAAAATATGTAAAACAGTTTAACCATTCTACCCTTGCACCATTAGTACAACTTAAAGCATTTACTCCTGGTGTAATAAAAGTTACAGAATGGAATAACATACTAGCTTCTTTGGAAGCACTTTCTGCGTAAGATCCGTCAACCAATGCACCTTTACCTGCATCACCACTAAAGTAACCTCTTGGATCACTAGCTGATACAGTTCTGCCTTTAGTTATTACAGTAATGTTTCTAATATATGGTGAACGACTAGTTACTGTATAACCTGTTGCAAACCTAAATGCATAACCGTTGTTAGGATAAGTTTTATTTGTACCACTACAACTAAAAACAAATCCTTTTAGCATAATCGCCGTTCCGGATGTAGGAACAGTACCACTATAAGTTATAGTTAATTCTCCTGTAGCATTATTGTATGTTGCTCCTGTTGCACTAACTTCGCTTGAAAAAGAAGTATCATTAAGTACACCGCCACTTACATATGCATGTGCCTGTGGTGCTGTTGCTAAAGTAACTACAACACTTCCGGTTGATCCTCCTCCTGATGTTACAGTAAATCTATCATAACCACTGTAAAAATCCATGATGGTTACATCTTCAACTGTGCTTTCTCCGTTTAATAAAAATGCATCTTTTGTTTCTGTAGCACTTGTAGGTTTGATTGTAACACTTCTTAAACTTGCACCTCTAACTGTTACACCAACCGGTACAGTCATTGGAAAAGCTTCTGTATATGTACCAGCGTTTATGTAAATCATATCTCCACTTACGGCAACGCTTAGTGCTTTTGTAATTGAACCATATGGATCTTGTGGATGTATACCTATGTTTGAATCAGCACCATTTTCGGCTACGTAAATTGTATTTCCTGGTGCTTGTGTAATATCAGGTATACCTGATAATGCTAACGAACTAGTAGTTACGCTATCAGCATTAAAGTTTTTTACATATGCATTTCTCCATCTTTTTGATACTGAACCTATGTCAAAAGATGTAGTTGCGTTAGGCGTAAGATTACTAGCAATATCTGCATTAAAAGTGATAGTGTCTGTATCAGCATCTCCTAATACAATGTCGCCATCTGCAGATATATTTCCTGTAGCATGTATATTACCTGTTACGTTTAGGTTGGAATTAATATTAATGGCGCCTACGCCATTTGGTCTAAAGTTTAAATTAGCATTACTATCTATTGTGCTAATTGTATCTCCGTCAAACTTTAGTCCGTCAACAATAGCTTTTTTTTGATACACTACATTATCTGCTGTGCCTAAAACTAGTTCATTTTTTGATGTTTGAATTGTGTTACCGTTTATGTTGACATCTGCTATATCAACTCCGCTTGTAACTACTAAATTTGTTGTTCTTGTGGTCCCGCTTACATCTAGTGCATATTGTGGATTTGAGGTGTTGATGCCAATACGTTTGTTATTGACGTCCAAGTAAAGTAAGTCCGTATCAAAAGCTAAATCAATCCCGTTACGGATTAAGTTAGGTTTTAAGAGCGGACCAGATATTCGACCAACTGCCATATCTTCTCCTTAAGCGGGGATCCTGTCCCTCCAGTCTGATTTTCAGCTAATGCTCTTTGCCGACTGACCACAGTTTGGACTGCCAGTAATTGGTCAATTATCATGGCATTAACATTATTTATCGTTTTATGTGATATAGGGTCTATTACCCAAAGATAAGCGTCTGTTCGAAGTTGATATCTTCAGCATCATTTAGTGGAACTGTTTCAATAAAACCTGCTGAATTTTCCCATACAGAACCAGTATAAACTTCCATTCTTGAAAGCGTTGTGTTAAATCTCAACTGTCCTTGTGTTGATGGATTACCTAGGTTCTCTGGACGCTGAGCTGTTGTCCCTACAGGAATTACAATACCTGTACTACCGCCAAACTGTGAATAACCCTCTCCTGTAGATGCAAAAGAAATATTTCCGTCTGATGCTGTGTTGATAAATTTGTTATCCTCAAATTTCATCACAGTACCTACAAAAATATTGCCGTTTCCGTTTGGTTTAAGTTCTAAGTCTGAGTTTGAAACTACTGTGGTAATTGTGTTCCCGTTAACAAGTGTTTCTCCATCTGTTTGTAAGCCGTTGTGACTGAATTTAGTTGCATCTATTGTTCCAGAAGATACGCTATTAATAGTAATATCAATTTGATCTGATGTAGGATGTACTAATAGTTTTGTAGTTCTGTTATCAGAATATAATCCATTAAAGCCTTCCCAGCCTGTAGAATATGCTTCGAAAATACTATCTGTTGTGTTATACCTAAATTGTCCTGCTGTTGCTGTGCCCCTTTCTGCTGTAGTACCACGTGGAATACGTATGCTTTTATTTGCAGATGATACATCAACATGTGGTGCTGAAAATGTAATATTCTCAGTTGGATATAAAGGTGCATTAGTCAAATTGGTGCCATCAAATTTTAATTTTTGTGCTATAACTGATTTGCCTGGATATGGTCTAAGTTCTAAATTGCTGTTTGAGTTGCTGGTTTCAATAACATTTTGATAAAGTTGCAGATCACCAGTAGTAAAGTCAGCAGTAACTCTAGTAAAATTACTTGCTCCAATCTTAAGTGTTCCGTTAACTGTTGCATTGTTATTGAAGTTTGTATTATTAGAAAATAATATATTACCTGTTCCACTTGCACGTAATTCTAAATCTGCATTGGAATCTGTAGTTCTAATATTGTTCATATCAAATGTAATTGAATCAAATGATATTGGTCCGTTAATAGACATTGTTGTTGCAGTTAAATCATTAAATATATAATTTTGATTAACAATAATATCGCCTGTAGTAGTAATACCTTGTGTACTAAAATTATTAAAAGTCATGGTGCCAGTAGGTGGTGTAGACATTTCCTTAACTTCTAATGTATTGCCAGGAACTATAACTTTGCCTGATCCGTTTGCAACTAATTCTAAATCAGCATTTGAAACCACAGTCGAAATTTTTGTGTCTACCATGTTTATATCAGCTACATTAATTTGAGAAAAATATCCTTCTTTCCATTTTAATTCATTTGTTCCTAGGTCGTGTGTTCCACTTACTGAAGGATTTAAATCACTACCAATATTTGCTCCTAATACAAGTGTGTTACCTATTTGTTCTCCTATGTAAGCAAATCCACCACCAATGGAAATTCCTTGATCTAAAACAAAATTCTGCGTCATGTTAACATTATCTAGAAACTTTATCATATTCATGTTAGAATAGCTGTTTAAATTTAGATCCAAGTTTACTGTTTCTAATGTTTGTCCTTTGAGTCTAAAATCTCCAACTTCTATTCTGTCAGGATATAATTCTGTAGAATTTCCACCGGTTGTCAATATCAAAGAATTTAAATTGGCAAATTCTGCTGAGGATAAATTTAGGCTTGTTGTTCCGTCTTCTTGATTGACGTGAAAAACATCTCCTACTCTAAAATTACCTGAATGATCTTGTGAACTAAAAAATACTTTAGCAGAATTAGCCTTTACTACTTCCTGAGATTGTATTGCTCTGCTAGGGTCGTTGTCGACAAATTTTCCTGCGCCTATATATGCAAGATTATGATTAATTGCATAAATTAAAACATCTGCACCATCACCTTTTATGCCTGTGTTTCCATACACACATGCACTTGCAATACTTCTTAATTCTGCTCCATACTTTGTTGTGCTTCCGTCTGATGATAAATGTCCTGTACTGCCATTTTTACAATGTATGCCTATATTTGCAAAATATGTAAAGCAATTTAACCATTCAACACGCACACCGTTGGTGCATGTTAATGCATCTACTCCTGGTGTTATAAATGTTACTGAATGGAACAACATACTTGCTTCTTCACTGGTATTAAGAACTGCCGCACCGTCTACCAATGCACCTCTACCAGCATCTCCACTTGCAAAGCCTCTTGGATCACTTGCACTTGTAGTTGTTCCTTGTGTTATCACTGTAATATTTTGTATATACGGACTTCTTGTTGTTATTGTAGAGTTGGGTGCAAATCTAAAAGCATAACCAGTATCTCCTGAACTATCATAGTAAAAATCTTTGACTGTTAAATTTTGTACTGTAGTTTCACCTGTTAAATGAAATACATCATTACTCTGATATGCACTTTCTGGTCTAACAGTTGTGTTACGCATGTCTTCACCTGTAATTGTAACATTACTTGGAACAACAAGTGGAGTCACCTCTTCATAACCTCCTGCAAATACTCTAATAGTAACTGGTCCAGCAGTACTAGCATCTGCGGCATCTAAAGCACGTTTTATTGTTTTGAAAGGCCCATACGGTGTTGTTCCCGAATTGGTGTCGTTTCCATTATGCTGTGCTACGTAAAATGTATTTCCAACATCTAATCCTATATTCTGAATTGTATTTCCAGGAGGAGATGTATCGTAAAACATCATGTATCCACCCGGTTTAGTTGTTTGGTTTGTCCTACCCCCTTCTGACATTGCAAATATATGATTGCCGTCTATTCTAACTCTAGCACCAAAATTTTCTGAGAAAAAATATGAACTTATACGGGTACTTGATGTACCAGTGCCTGCATAAGTCTGTAGTCCTGATTGATACCATGCGGCTGGACTTCTACTTAATAAATCACCTGTACTGGCATCATATACATAAAAGGTTCCTGTACCAGAGTCTTGTTCAAACTTATCTGCGGGAGTTTCTATTGTCTGAAGTGAACCACCCTGACCAAAACTGGTTGCTCCTATTACGATTTTACTATCAGTTGCGTCTACCGAAGCACCAAAACGATCATATTTAGCATAACTTTCATATCCTGATGCGTATGCATTACTAGGTGTGAGAAAACTTCTTATATAGTTTCCTGATAAATCAAATTGATATACCTTTCCTGATTTTATACCTTGACTGCCACTACCCCTATAGCTAGCCGATGAAATAATAATGGAACTGTCAGTTAAACATACACCATTGCTGAATCTAGCAGTTGCTGATCCTTCACTGAGAGCATAATCGCCACCCCATCTATTGGCTTGACTTCCACTGCCGCCTGATTCATATTTTGGTATTGTAACACTAGGAGTTTGTGTACTTGGACTTGTGTTCATACTAGAAAGTTCATATATGTAAACTTCTTGCAAATTAGTTGGCGAAGCTATGGCAACTTTTGTTTTATTCATATCAATGCCTATGCCGAAATGATTACTACCGGTTGGTATTGTAGGTGTAAGAAAATCATAACGTTGTCCATCTGAAAGCCTATAAACGTAAGCCGCTCCTCTATTACTAGAACCAACATCTGAATAGTGTGCTCCTATGCCTACATAGTGAGTCGAAGCACCATCTGGAGTCATACATAGACCGGCTCCAAAGTAATTGTTGCTACCAGAATATGTAGGGTCAGTAAATGAATGTGCTAGTGATCCTGTACTTAAATCATAAACATCTACAGAGCCGTTGGAATCAAAATTACCAATTGCAATATAAGAGTCGTTCATAGCTAACTGGGTTCCCCACTCTTCGGAAGTACCAGCAGTAGAATCGTCAAATGTGTATACTAATTGATCGTTTGATCTATTGAAAACATAACATTTATTATCACCAGCACTCCAGCTAGTAAATCTAAACACAGTAAAAGCATAATAACTTCTGCTGACCGCCATGTCTCCCATTATCCAGTGATTTGAAGGAAATGTTGTTACAAAGTTTGAAACATTTATATCTACTTCTGCATCAAATTCTGCTTGATATTCAGTTGCATTTGATGGTTGTGTTGCAAATGTTCTTACTTTTCCACTTTCGTTAACAATCATCTTGTCAGCATATAAAATAGGAGGTCCATTGTTAGCAAATACGCTTTGTGCAATAGTGCTGTTTAATTGAATGCTTTGACTTGTTACTAGTGCATCTGTTGTTAAACTTACAGCATGTCCATCTTTATACATAAATCCTGCTGAACCTAAATCATATGTGTCTGTGACATCAGGTAAAAGATTGTTGTTTATATCTGCACCTATAGAAACATTATCTTCTCCGCCACTACCTAGTGTAATGTTTCCATCTGCTGTAATATTTCCTGTAGCAGTAATGTTTCCGTCTACGTTTGTGTTAGCAAAAAATTCAGTTGTTCCTGTGCCTGCAGGATCTAAAACGATGTTGTTATTATTATCTGTACTAATATTATTATCTCTAGCAGTTATTACAATATTATTAGAAGAATCTTTTGTACCAAATCCAGTCATGCGTATTGCATTACCTGCGTTAAGATTTATATCACCACTTGATATTGCTATGCTTTCAGAACTTATTGTAAAGTTGCCAAATGTTGCAGAGGAACCTGCGATTAATTTAGATCCTAAACTTATTTGTGATGGAATATATAAGTCAGCTAGAGGAGTACCGTTGTAGTTTACACTTAGCTTTTTGTTAGCTGAATCAATAAAAAGAATAGGATCGTCAGTTAACACATTTTTAAAAGAAAGGCCAACGCCCTGTCTTTCTAAATTTGCATTAAGTAATGGACCCGATATTCTACCTACTTGTGACACGTAATTGTCTCCTTGTCACAGTATTTATTTTATTATTTGTCGAAGTTATGTAGGACAGTTATAGGTTTATCTAATGGTGGTGCAGATGTAAAACTTAAATAATAACCATCTAGATATGGGCCTGTGGAAGTACCAGATTTAAAAATCTTTCCACTACTAGCAATGTAGTTTGCTGTATTACCACCAGCTGTATCAACAGCAATTTCTATTCTATTTGCGGCTGGTATGCTTGTAATTGTATGGCTTCCAGGAGAACTTGAATCATCAGTGTTTAAGTTTTCAACAGCATCGTCTATTGTGCTCTCTACTCCTGTAACATATATTAAATTAGCAGTGGTAAATCCGTGAGCTGTAGCTGTTTCAATTACTGTACTTGTTCCTACACTGACAATACTTGTAATTGTATTTTGTGCGCCTGGATTTTGAACCAAAGAATAGTTTGTACTTGAAATTTGAAAAACGTTCTCTACAAATACTAAAACATTTTGTGCCGCCGCCGGTGTAGGATAATCGCTGTCACCACTTGCTAATGGTCCAAATATAGTTTCATTAGCATCTCCACTACCGAGATTTTGTTGTATTATTCCCACAGTATTTGGTTCTTTGTATCTTACTTTTCTCCAAGCACCATTTTGATAACCTTCAATTTCGTTTGTATCGGTATTATAACGCAGATGTCCGTTTGCAGGACTAGTGGGTCTTTGTGCAGTTGTTCCTTTTGGAACAAGAATTGCATCAGTACTGTCTAAAATCACTTGACCGTTTATGTCATACCTAATACCTTTAGCTTTAATGCTACGAAGATTAGTTGTTTGTGCTTTTATAAGTCTCATATTATACTTCCAAGTAACTAACCATTGCACTTAAATTAGTATTACCGCTTCCTACGTCTGGAGATGCAACAAAAGATATCTTGTCACCTGTAGATAGTACTATTTTTTCGCTATCAAATGTAAATGTTTCTGTTGCATCAACAGAAAGTCCATTTATAACCCGTGTAACATTGTTACTAAGTGCAGAGCCGCTTGGAATGAAATGCATATCAAATGTCGCCGCCGCACTTCCATTATTGCATACTAAAATATTAGTAATTGCATATGTTTTGTTTGACGGAACTGTGATTGCATCAAGTTGTGTAGTTGTTAATCTATTTGTTACTATTGCCATTTCATTTCCTTTTAAAAGATCATACTATAAACCAAAGCACGATTGTGGCTTATAATCTCATCTGATGTACTGCTTTTATTTACAAAAAATAATCCTGTATTACCGGATCCTTGAGTTTTACTGTATAGTTTTATTCCTTCAGTAGGTGCACCTGGGTCAACACTTGCATCATCTACGCCCGGAGTTTCCATTAAGTTTAATATATCGTTTACCACAACAGATCCTGTGCCTGCCGCTTCAAGTTCTAAGTCTGCATTACTATCTAATACGGAAATTTTATTTCCTGATAACCTAATTGATGCAAATTCTAATCTGTTGTCATATACTGCAAATCTTTCAGTACCGTCAATGTTTACAAGCATCTTACTTGGAGCACCTGTTACACTAAAATCTTGTACTTCAACCTTTGTATCACCTTCAGCTATATTATCTGCCACACCCAATGTTGTTAGTGCATACGAAACATAATCAACTAGTGCTTTCGTATTAGGTATGTTGTCATCGTCTTGAACAACACCGCCACCGCCATCTACAATATTTGACCCTGTGTATGTAAAAATACCTTCTTCATAGTTTGTAGTGTTTGTAACACTTATCACATCCGAACCTGTATCTACATAAAGTTTTCCTGCAGATTTAATACCGTTAGTGTGTAAAGGCAAAATCTGTGCCGCTGAATTAATAAGTTTAAATGTACCAGTACTACTTGTAGCACCTAAACTCCATGCAATAGTTTCATCAAACAATATTTTTGCATTGTCTAATGTGCCTCTTTCTATTTCAATACCAGCTTCTCTATTATTAGCAATACTGATACCAGCACCAGTTTCTCCACTATTGAGTAAAATAACATTGTCAGCGATTACAGTATTATTTGATTCGACTGTAGTTGTAGTACCTTCTACTTCTAAACTTCCTCTTACAATTACTGTACCAGCAGGTTTTGAAGGAGATCCTGATGTAGTTCCCCTTGCAGTATCAAGAATAATATTTTGACCCGCTTCTACTTTTACTGAGTAATTTCCGTTTTCAACTTTTAGTACTTTTGACATTTATAATCCTTAAAATGTAGGGGCTTTCACCCCTACACTATTAAACCTATTGTTTAGGTATGTTAACACTTAATGTATTATTAGGTGCTGAACCTTCCCTAGCACTAGCATCAATACCTATGCCGTAGATAGCAGTTTGTTCAGTACCGCCACCTTCTAGCTGTACAGTTCTATTTCTAAGTTTTGTAACTTGGTAAACTGTTGAATCAGAACCTGTTGCATCAATTTTAAACTCTCCTGCAACTAATGCACCGTTAGCTTTGTTAACAAGTGTCATAAGTTCGTCGTCTGCATGTGTAGCAGGTGTAAACACGCCAGTTGCATTAGAATCTAATCTAATAACAAATTTATTATTACCAGCTTGTCTGTGAATATGTGCCGCTGATGTAGCTTCAGAACCACCTGTAAAAAAGTGTCTACTTACTTTAATACGTCCGGTACCAAAACCAATTTTGTCTTTGTTTATTGGTCTTCCCATTGTTTTCTCCTTATCTTGACGTTCTAGGTCTACGCGGCGGGTAACCGCATAACCCCTCCATTATAGAGGTTCTCCTTTAACAATTATATTTATCAAATAAGGGAAAGTGTAAGATGCATTGGGAGGA
>OCZA010000694.1_pt1 | contig 11220 bp, 10 predicted proteins | sample 1539021 | NCBI WGS metagenome assembly OCZA01 (sample SAMEA2619376, study PRJEB22493) | marine metagenome | biome: marine biome (ENVO:00000447); feature: surface water layer (ENVO:00002042); material: "saline water (ENVO:00002010), including plankton (ENVO:xxxxxxxx)" | depth 5 m | reverse complement strand
ATAGATGTAGAAGATTTTTCTTTAACATTAACTAATACCCTAACACCACTAGGCCACTCTAATAGCATACTTGCTATGAGTAATATGGATATCTCAGACGTAAGTGTAGAGTTAAGCCTGACCCTCAGCACTGTAAATACTACTGTAAAAGATGATTATCTAAACCGAGTAGTGAGACAGGTATTAGTAGGCACAGGCCCTGTAGGCAATGGCCTAGGCTGTGCAATTATGCTGCCGGCTGCCATGCTTACAGTAGATCCTAATGTCTATGACGTATCTGGCAATGATATAGTCAGACAGACCCTTACATATTCACAAAGCCGTTATGCAGGTGATTTCTCAGGGGCTGATGCCTATGAGAATAATGCAGGCTGCTCGCCCTTTAGAATTGGATTAGGTGTATAAAATGGCTTTAACATTCCTCACCTCAGCAGAACAAATTATTAATGTAGTAGTCACCTGTGACAGTGCTATAGATTGCACCCCTGAACAGAGAGTGCAGTATTTATCAAGTGGCAATTTGGATGAGCTAGAATATGTGGGGGATGAGGTCACAACTTTTACATTAAAGGCCCTCTCTCCCTCAGAGCGTGAGCACGCAGAGCAGAGGGCAGGGGCTTATACTCGGTCTGAGTTAGGCCGGCTACTATGGACAGAAGCACCCACAGAACAAAATGAGCGGGCCAGATGGCATCATGAATTATCTGATGATGAGAGAGCGGCTATGAGTGATTATCAAGCTTATTTAAACAGGGTGTATATTGAAATGTTGAACAGTTCATTGACTCATATAGATGGTGAGCAGGCTACTGCTGAGCAGGTACAGTTGATTAGGCCTGATGACATTAGAGCTACTACTATCTCAGAGCTAGTCATGCATATACAAAGGATCAGCATTTTAGGCCATGAGGGAAAATCGCTCTAGCTTCTGCTGTATGGCTCAATCATAGCAGGGGCAGATCGTGGGCCTGTGATCAATGTAGATCTAAAAAGGGGCTGAGAGCCCTGAGGGGCAATTGTGGAGGGCCATTTAAACAAGGTCTTCCGCAAGCTCAAGTTGATGATCAAGGGCTTTATATCATGGGCTATAGAGTCGCGCCTGATTGTGGCGAGGAGTATGCAGATTATGAGATCAGATCATGCCCTGTAGCAGGGGCTAATCGAGTAGCCCCACTAGTGCAGGCGTATCAGCGACATAGAGCCGGCATATTATCTATAGACAAAAGCTATCCTACACCCTCATGTGCTCTAGTTGAAGCAATTGAAATTCTACACTATAATGCAGATGAAGCACAGTACAGAACTAATGAACGTGCTATGAGAGAGGCCCATAATGTCAAATCAGGTTGAAATTGATGTCATTCTCACAGGGGCTGAGGAAGCTAGCAGAGGGCTCAAGGGCATAGGTGAGACAGCCGGCCAAATGGCTGAGAGATTTACTGATGAGAATAGTAAATTAGGTGAGGGCTTAGGTGAGATTGCCGGCAGTGTAGAGGGGCTAGTAGGCTCATTTAAAGAATTTGGAGAAGTGGCGACTACTGTAGGCTCTGGCTCTAAGATGAGTATGCTAGCTCTAGTGCCGGCCTTAGGTGCAGTGGTAGGCGCAGGCTATGCCCTATATGAAACATTTATTAATATTAGTGGGGCTGCTGAAGAGGCTGAAACACGCACAGAAGCTATGGCAGCTGCTGCGAGTGATCTAGAGAGCAAATTAGAAGCTTTAGCAGAGAAAGGGGTAGTGCCTGCTCAGAAAGCTCTAGATGATTTTATCAGGTCTAATCTGAGGGCTCAGTTTTCTAAAGAGATACTGCAGAAGCAGGTTGAAAAGCTAAAAAATGAGTTCACAAACTTATTAGAAGCAGAGCAAAATGTAGAGAAAGCACGCACAGGTCAAGAGGATTTTGCTACTGTATTAGAAGCAGGTCTAAGGGGGGTGAGTGCCCAAACAATAGCGCAAGAGGATCTAAATAAGGCTACTACTGCATATAATAAAAAGCTAAAGGGGGTAATAGATGCACATGAGCAAGTGCTGCCCCTGCTAGATGCATCAGCTAAAAAAGAGAAGGGGCTAGAAGAAAATTCAGCAGAAGCCACTTTAGCCAGAGTGAGAGAAAATATTGCTCTAGCTACTACATTAGAACTCAGAAAAGCAGAGATTGATCTTACAGGTACTCAGTTAAAAGTGAGACAAATTGAGATTAATGCAGCTAAAGAGAGCACACTAGTTAAAGTTAAAGAAAATGAAGAGGATGCCAAGGCCCTCAAGAAAATAGAGGACAATTTAAAGGCACGCATTGCAGAGTTTAATCAACTAGATCAGCTCAATAGACTAACAGAGGTGCGCAAAAGAAATGCAGAAGCAGAAGAAAACAAGGCCGCTAAACGATCTACTCAGCGTGTTAATAATAAGCGTATTCGAGAGATGGCCATTGAGAGACAAAGGCAGGCGGATCTCAAAAAGCTAAGACAAATAGAGCTACAAGAGTTAATGCTTAATGGGGCATCGGCTCTGCAGATTGCTCAAGATCGCTATGATGATGAGCTAGAAGCAGCCGGCAAAAATCAATTACAACAGCAAATTGCTCTAAAGCGTTTTGAGCTAGAGAAAAGGCGCATAAAGCTAGTTGCAGGGGCTCAGGCTGATAGAGATAATGCTGAGAGGGCTAGACGTGATGAGGAGAGATTTGCTCATGCACAGAGATTAGCATTTGAGTCTCTGCAGTTTGATCTAGAAATGCAGACTCAAAAGGCTAGTCTAGTTGATGAGCTGCCCCTGTTTGGTAGATTAGGTGAGCTACAGGCACAGACAGATCAAGAGCTTAAAGTGTTGTCCATGAGATATGAGCTAGAAAAGCAGATTAATGCTCAGACTCAAGATGAGATTACAGAACTCACTAGACGTGAGACAGCAGAGAGAACTAAAATTAATGCTGATGCAACTAGAGCGCAAATTAATCTAGTAGGTGAATTTGCATCACAGTATGCAGGGGGGCTAGCAGAAGCGGCCTATAACAATCTACTATTTGGTGAGAGCTTTAGTGAGTCAGTAGGTGAGATCCTCATAGCATTAGGCAGACAGGCATCGATTGAAGCCCTCATGCAATTTGCCAAGGGTACAGCCGCCCTTTTTATGCCGGCAGGTCAAGCCATAGCAGCAGGCCACTTTAAAGCCGGTGGTATGTTTCTAGCTGCAGCAGGGGCTGCAGGGATAGCCGGCAAAAGCTTAGGGGGTGGGGGCGGTGGTGCTTCTGCCGGTGCTTCTCCCTCTGGCTCACCATCAGTAGCCCCCACTCCTCAGCGTGAGGAGGTAGAGAGTGCGCCTATGGTGTTTAATATTAATTTTGGTGGGGCTGTGATCTATGACACTAAACGCAGTGCAGAGCAGGCTCTAGCAGATCGAATTACATCATTACAGAATACACGCAGAAGAGGTGCAGCTAGGAGAGTCTAATGTTTCACGTGAAACAATTTGCAATCATGTTAAACACTCTAATGTTTCACGTGAAACATTGAGGGGGATACTATGCCATTAAATAACCCTGCGCCTAATTTCGCACTGCTCACAGCATGGGATATGAGAAGTCTCTCTAATACCACTGTGTTTACTCGAAACTCTAATAATATCACCCTGCCCACCTTCTCAGCCGGTCAAGGGGTGTATGAGGATGTATTATTTTTTCTCAATGGTCGTATAAGCTCAGGGTCTGTATATGGCACAGGTCAATTCTCAGTGGCTACCTTTGGCTCATCATGGGCTATATCTATTAATTCATCTGATAAAATACAGATCTCATCTAATACTAATTTTACTGTGACAAATACCGGCACAATTGACTCCCTAGGCTATGGCTCATCTATTGTCTCTGCTGTGCTGTCTGGCAGTACATACACAGCCACAGCCCCTAATGATTGGCTCAGGGGTTTAGTTGATCTATCAGATATGAGCTATAAAATAGATGAAGTGGGGGGCAGCAGTAGCACATTTAATATCCCTGCTGTGCTTACTGATGTGCAAGATGTCACTACATTTTTAAGAGCTTCGGGTTCAGGGGATGCTGATGATTTTGGGCTGACCTCTCTACAAGCTCTAGATAATGATGCCGCAGGGGTGTCTGCTGATGATATTACATGGAATGTAACAAACTCAGGCTTTGCTCAATGCACATTTAGGACATCATTAGGGGGTATTACATGGGTAAGCACTGCCCTAAGAAATCTGCTAGGTTTCACCGGTTTAGAGACTGCTGTAGTAGATGGCACACGCAGCCGGCTAACTAGTACATACAGAATACAGGGCGTTTTATTCCCCTCAAGGCCTTATCAAAATCATCATTTAAAAGTGGAAAATCTCAGCCAGAGTAGGCGCAAAATAGGCGGGGGGTATACATCTAATTACATTGGTACGTATGTCACTAGCTCACTGCTATTTGATCTAGATGCCAATTTAGATAGCCATGATGACTATAGGCATATGACTAATAAATTTGCGCCCCTCTGTAGCAATGGTGAGCAGATCAATTTTTATCAGGCATGGGGGGATAGCAGACGCACCCTCATTACTGAAGATGTGAATGCAGAGCAGCCGGCCTATGATAGCCTATATACATCTGAGGGCAATGGCGATACAGGGCGCATTAGGGGCACTCTCCTGACTGCTGAATTTGATCTTAGCTACCCCACTAGACTTAGGCGCAGGGTGCCGGTAAATATGGAGATCGAGCATTTATGAGTAATAGTTACACATCACCCCCCACTCTCACAGATCCTAGCCGGCTTACAGCAGCTCAGACCATACGATCTACAGAGATCTCTAGGATGAGTGATCTAGCAAATTACTGTTTTGCTACAGGGGGCACTCATAATATAGTTTCACAGTTATTTGATGATCTAACATTTATACAAGATAATACATCAACGTTTGTCACTATGGCTGAGTATGTAGTACCAAGAATCAGCAATCATCATAATGCTCTAGTTGTTAATATTCAGGCCTATTCTAACTCAGCCGCTAACCCTACAGTGCAAGTGAATTACACAATAGGGGGCATTAAATATACTGCAAACATTAGTATTACAGATCAGAACAGATATATTAGTAGTTTTAACTCTGGCACTATCAGCATCACAGGCACTCATGCTGAGGAATATGGGCTACTATCTATAGATGTGAAGGCTGTAACAGGGGCCGATTTGGTTGTGTTAGGTATACAAGCAAATTGGCAGGCCCTTAGCTCTCCTCTCACGACAGGTGAACTGTTACAGTATACTGATGTATTTACACCCATAGGACAGAATAGGCAGGGGGCAGATTTGCCGCTAACCTCTAGATGGGGGGTACAAATGCTAGAGAACATTAACACCCTGAGGAGGCGGCCTAGGGTGCTGTTTAATTGGTCAGGTATTCGCAATGCTTCTACAGCTCTAGCGATTACTGCAGCAGGGGCAGGGCCTAAGGCCATAGGCAGGGGGGATCTCAGCTCTTTTTATTCAGAAGCTGCTATATTTATGGGCACATCAGATGATAACAATTTAAAAATTAGAGTATGGGTTAATCTAGAGAATTATACGTCAGGTTCAATAAGCTTTGATGTTATGGGCAATGCACTCATATTAGATCAGGCAGGATGGCAATATTTTGATATTGACTTAGTGCAAGATGAGCTACCACGCTCTAATCAATTTGGTTTGAGCATGTATCAAGCAGGGGCAGATAATACCCCCTCACAAATTAATGCAGTAGCAAGCCCTGCAAGGCTACCCTCTGCCACCCCTTATATAGCCGGCATGTGTATAGTAGGAGTCTAAAAAATGCTTATCCCCTCAGCCTATAGAACTATGCCAAATGCAGCCGGATGCCATAATGGGCAGATCGTTATGGGTGGAAGTGTGGCTCAAATGTCATCAGCTTTAGGCCAGCTATCACACTGTAAATTCTTAGGTGAGGCACACTATCAAATTAGCCACAGCACCTATAGTACTCAATGGGGCTCTGAGCAGTTCGGGGCTAGATTAGCTACTGCTACTAGAGTATTAAAAGTGTACTCATCATATGAATATAATTTCTTATACCAAAGCACCCCCCTCAGTGAGAGATTAGCGGTGCTTTTTGTGTATGGGTCTGATTATCGTACTGCGGCAGTTATTGCACAGATCAAGCTATTAGATACAGCTGCTAATAGCTATACCGGCACAGTGCTAGATCATGGGGTAGAGTTTACAGCCCCTGAGCATTTAGATGCTTTCGATGTACCCTTTGGCGATGCCATAAGCCCTGATGCATGGGCATTTACAGGCACACGCCCTATAGCAGCCCCTACAAATACTAGCCCTGAGAGTCCTAGGCCCTTATATGTACCCTCAGCTAATAGAGGGCAGTTACTGAATATTAAAATGACGATCAGCAGTATGAGCCTAACAGCAGTGCATATCTATGATCTATACCGGCTAGAGGTGACACCATGAGCATATTATCAGATCAGGGGCGCAGGGTATTTGCTCTAGAGGTGGGGGGGCTTATTTATCGTTATCACAGCGGGGCAGGCTGTGCCGGTTTAAACACTCTAGCTGTATCAGGGATCAGCTTTGTAGATGTAGAGGGCATAAGCACAGTCTCTGCATTTAGTGCTTCTATAGACCCCTCAGGGGGCATCGGTATATATGAGCCGGTGACTGTGACATTAAACATAAATAAAAGAGCTAGCACATCAGATGCAGGGGTTATTTTTGGCAGATGTGGTGCACGCTCTGCTAGTACTAGAGCACGCATAACAGCTAATGTAAAACGGACAGACGGCACAATATCAGTAGACACTGATCTTACAGGCCTGAGCTATCCTAGAATTATGCATATAGGCGGTGAGTCTGTAAAGGTGAGCAGTGCGACAAGTACAGTTTTAACTGTTACAGGGGGCAGGGGTGTAGCTAATACGCCTAATCAATCTCACTCGATAGATCTTGAGGGTGTGACTGTGCCAGAGATCACAGATGAGATTACTACATTTAGAGGGCGCAGGGCTAAATTGTATTGTGCTCATCAGCACCCTGATCAGACCCTCAGCGCATGGGTAGAAGTAATAAACGGCTTTATAGAAAGCACTCCTACTATAGAGCAGGGGGATAGTGTCTCATTGAGCATCGTGCCTATGGTCGCTTTAATAGATACAGTAGTAACAGATAAAGGCATTAATCAAAGCAGGCTATTGCATGGGTACCATTTTTTTGGCAATAGGGGCAATTCGCTAGAGTATGCCATGAAGCTCAATACAATTGGCAGTCGTAATCAATTCCAATATGAGATTCAACACAGTGCCACAGTCACAGCTAGTCAATTTAATGTATTCGCAGATCTAAACACATTAGAGCTAGATTATGATGTAGGCCGGCCCACAGGGCTAGATAGTAATGATGAGCTGTTATTACCTATGCCGCATCCTCGGTACCCATACATGAGAGCTAGAGGGGGATCAGGTGGCCCTATCTACCCTACAAGCATTGTGAGTGGCACGCATGGGGGCAGGGATGTATACACAATTAATGCTAACTCATTTGCTAATTCAGCAAGTCAAGCGCAGTTGCAGCAGAGCATAAAAGTGAGCTTACACGCTCCTGTAGAAATTAAACAGCATACTATAAGCGAGCTGCAGCAGTGGCCTGAGATCATTAATGATACATTAGAGTCTGATGGCCCATCTACTATAACCGGTGCATCAGGGGGTGTGCTGAAATGGCGTTTAACTGAAGACAATCAGGTTAGAGTATCAAAGCTCACCTCTGGCAATGCCTATAGTAATACTGCTGCTAGTTTATATTTATGGACACACCAAAATGCATTTATTAATAATGTGCCACCTAGCTATAGTGAAGCCAGAGCTTTTGATGATAATCAAACTAGTTTAGCTACTAATTCTGCTTATCGTGTGTGGTATGGGCTTGACATAGGGCAGGGGGATGAACCCCCCTTTGAAGACTACAGGGGTACTGCTAATAGAGAGGGCGGACAGTTTAGAACTATTATTGTGAGTGGTGCACAGTCATCAAATACACAGCAATTAAGGGATGTAGCAAAAGCTTATTATCAGATCTATGAAGATCGCATATTAGTAGAAGGTAGCCTAGGCCTGCCTACCACTGCCACTGCAGAGCTATTTGATGTAGTAGTGCGCTATTATGATAGACGATCAGAGACAATGCGTGAGCAGGTATTTAAAGCGACTCATCAAAGCACAGCCACATATAATAGCACTAATGTAGGTTATTATATTCATATAAACAGATCATTCCTCAGTGAGTGCATCTCTTTTGGTGATTGGTCTGAGGGTGAGAGGGCACTGATTAGCAGGGGTGGCAGATTCCAAAATGAGCGCATAGGCACAGCCCTATTGCAATTGCTCAGCTCAGGGGGTGGGGGCTCAGTTAATAGTACATATGATGTGTTTAGCGTGGGCTGTAATTTAGAGCTAGAGCATATAGATGAGGATAGTTTTCTGAGTATTGACAGTGCATCGCCTTTCACTGTGTCAGGTCAATTTGCAGGGGTGGGGGCAGATGTGAGAAAAATGATAAACAGCCTGCTCAGACTCATAGGAGCTATTATGATTATGAAGCGATCTGAAACAGGGGCTAGTCAGATTGCATTAGTGCCTATAGGTGCTGAGAGAGCAGCCGATGCCGGCACTGTAATTGCTGCAGGTGATTGGCTCACCGATCCCCCCCCACATTGGGATGCCCTTGATGATATCGTAACTCAGATTAAATATGAGTATGATTATGATGTAGAGACTGATGAGTATCAGTCTGAAGTATTTTTTAATAATCAGGAGGCGGTCAGTAGATATGGTGGCGAACAATCAAAGATCACCCTATCACTAGCAGGTATTACCTCTGATCAGTTTGGTAGAGGGGCCGGCAATGTCTATGCAGAATTCTTGCCCACCTCAGCTAGAATTTTTAATCTACTAAGCAACCCTCTGAGGGTTTGGCGGGGCTCAATTGGCTCAGGTCATAGCGCACTATTAGACCTAGGCTCATATGTTAAATGCTCATCACCTCACCTAAGGGGCTACTCTGATAGCTATGGGGTTACAGATGGCATCGGCATGGTGCGCTCTATTAGACAAGAGCTGATGAGTGAGGGGTGCGATCTAGAACTTGTTACTAGTGGCCTAAACCCTGTGGCATGGAATAGCTCAGCGACTGTGGCCACTGTGCCAGATACTACATCTGTTACAGTAAATGCTGATGATTTTAGTAATAGCTCTATAGATGATGTGAGCTTTTTTAGTGTAGGTGATGTGGTCGATTATGTGCCAAATGGGGCTCAAGACACAGCGATTACAGGTCTTACTATTGATAGTATATCGAGTAATACAATTACATTTACAGGGGCTCATGGTATATCATCAGCGGGGGGCACTCTTGAGCCTACCACTTATGCAAATGCTAGCAATAATCATAAGGCGGATGCATATTTAGCAGATAATTCTGATCTATTAAATAATACAGATACAGCACAGGAGTATAGTTGATGCCCACTAAACACACTAAAGCAGAACTTGAGACTAGAATTGAGTCATTAGAAAATGATGTAAGACGCATGAGCAGGGCCTTAGGGCAGGCTCATATTGATCTAGATATTACAGTCACTCAGGCTCATACATACCCTACTCCTGCAATATCAGAGCACGCTATCAGAGCCATTAAAAGGGCTAAAGCTGAGCTTGATCTAGTAGTTAAAGAGCCCTCATCTAGAATCAGTGTATACATAGGCGATAACGTAAATAAAAGCACTCAGGGCCTTGGTTGGACTTGGCTTGATCCCTATACACGCAATGGGCAGTTTGCATGGTGTGGGGCTTTTGCTGCATTTGCGCACACAGAAGTTAGAGCGCAAATTAGGAAGAAGATCTTTCCCTCATGCTATAGGCTCTATTCAAATTGGTCGAATACCTCTAGACATATTGACCCCTCAAAAGTGCAGGCCGGTGACATAGTTGTAATTTATACTAGTAAAAGATCAGTTCAAGGCGATCATATCACTCTGTGTATAGATACTAGCACCATAGCTGAGGGCTATATTAAAACAATTGAGGGTAATGCACATGGCACTCTAGGAGATGGCACACAGGGTGAGGGGGTCATTACTAGAGAGCGCACTACTGATGAGATTGCCCATGTGTATAGATTGCTAGCAGGTGATTTTGATGAGTGAGCTTACATTAACTGAGAGGCTAGGAGGGCGCAAGGCTCTAGCGTTTTATGCTGCATTAGGCTGCTCTTTTACTCTAGCTCTATTAGATAAGGCACATGCAGAAGTGCTAGGCCTAATTGATACTCTATTTTTTATTTATGCAGGGGCTAATGTCATGGCTAAACGCCAGAGCCCTATTAAACCGGAACTCAGTTCCGCTTTACAGCAAAACCCTAAACCGGAACTCAGTTCCGCTTTATCTCAGGAGCACACACCATGAGTAAATTAGGCGTACAAAATCCAATCACAGCAGGGCAGATCATAGGCACATATGATGCTAGCTCTGTAAATGATACAGATTGGCACTCATTAACATCTGATGAATTTTATAATGTGCAGTCAGGAGCTCAAATCACTGATGGGCTCAAGTTCGCCTATGTGGCCATTATCACTAATGCCACTGATCTCAGCTATCTCAAACTCAGAGCAGCAGCAGGGGCAGGCGATAGCAAAACTAATACAGCAGGGGTTATACCTGTATTCGGTGGTTTTGATGTAGACACACAGGCCCTTAATACTCAAGTCACTGCTATAGCCTATGCTAAAGCAGCCGGTGCAAATAAGACTGTAATTTATGCAGGTTTTAACCTTTAAGAAAGGATCAAAAAATGGCAATTTCACTAGGTGGGTTTTCAGGGGGTGGGGGTGGTGCTTCTACAGATACGCTTGATGATGTCACAGGCAGAGGGGCTACTACTACTAATGCAGTCACTGTAGGCGGCCTGAGCATAGGCACAGCTTACACTATGCCTACTTCTGATGGTTCTGCTAATCAGGTGCTCTCGACAGATGGCTCAGGCTCTATCTTATTCAGTACTCTGAATATTACAGGGGGGCTAGAGTACAAAGGGGCATTTAATGCGACAGCCGGCACACCCTCTATAGCTAATGCTGAGAAAGGTGATTTTTATATTATTGATACAGCCGGCACAATTTACGGTCAGACATGGGGTGTAGGTGATCACCTGCTGATT
>OCZA010000693.1_pt1 | contig 11222 bp, 16 predicted proteins | sample 1539021 | NCBI WGS metagenome assembly OCZA01 (sample SAMEA2619376, study PRJEB22493) | marine metagenome | biome: marine biome (ENVO:00000447); feature: surface water layer (ENVO:00002042); material: "saline water (ENVO:00002010), including plankton (ENVO:xxxxxxxx)" | depth 5 m | reverse complement strand
TGGTCATTCAAAAAGACTTTTAACTGGAACAAATAATAGTTAAGTACCACATATGAAAAGAATTTTTATGGTAGGGGATAGTTTTGCCGCGGCACCTAAACAGGGTGACGAATACAGACCCTGGTATATCCAAACGGCGGAAAAACTTCAAATGAATTGCGAGAACCATGCAATGATTGGAGTTAGTCAAGACTGGTGCTTCTGGAAACTATCAATTCATCTGAAAGAATTAACTGCCGAAGATCAGATCCTAGTTGTATTAACGCACCCCGGACGTTTTTGGTTTTTTGATGACAAGCCACAGATGACTAATCCTAATATCGTAAACATAGATAAAGAATTATCCAAAGATCAGTTAGACGCAGTGTTAAAGTTTATGACACATATACAAAGACCACCTTTAGACACTCAACAAATGGCACACAGAATAGGTTGGCTTGATGCACAGATACAAAGATACAAATTGAAACCTGCACACATACTTTGTGCCTTCCCATTAACGATAGATATGGGATATGATATGTCGGAGTTGGAAGACTGGAACGAATACAAAAATGTTATCATTAGCAACGGCAATCTGCAGAATGATATTCAAATTAAAGAACTTAAGAAAGGTGAACCAAGTGAATACAAAGTCTGGAAAGGATATGATTGTAGATACAATCATCTAATTAAATCCAACCATGAAGTTCTAGCAGAAAGAGTTTACCAAGGCATTGTCAACGGAACTCCGATTGATTTAAAGTCTTCAGGATTCAAAACAAATGTGATAGAGGATTCTATTTTCGAAGACAAAGACTTTATCGAAAAAGAACTAGAGCCATTAGCAGTCACGGCACGAAAGAAATATCTTGAAACAGATTTCCAAGAACCTTGGATGAAAACTTCTGGACTACTGGATATGTTTAAGAAAAAAGGTCTTAGATAATTTTAGCATTAAAAGACGCACTCAATCTAGTAACATCTAATTTGCTTTTATATGGATAAGCACAATGATTTGTAAGACTAGGAAATAAAACTCCCTTGCCTGGTATAGGTCGTACATGGAATATCTCTCCATCGTTGCAAAGTATATCAAGACCTGCTTGTCTACTATCGCCATGTATCCAATCTTTGTTTACCACATCTTCAGGACAATCCAAATAGAATACTCCGCTGATGTCTCCAGAGTGATTGTGAATAGGATTGAAGTTGTCGCCTTTTTGATATACCAACCAAGTTGCAAAGATGTCTAGTCCATAACCAGCCTGTGAGTCTGCAAGTTCTGGCTTGAATATTTTTATGTATTCGTCACAAAGATGTTTGACCCATTCCTTTTGATCTAACCATTCGGGTTGAAAAGAACATTCACCTGCAAGTAGATCGCTCTTGTCTTCACCCTGTTTAGTTTTGGCTTGTTCTTGTAGGTAGGATAACCATTCAGATCCAAAGTCAACATCAAGTATTTTGTGTTGTTGGTCTAATACTTTTGTTTTGATATTATTTAAGTTCAACCTTACCACCAACTTCTTCTAGTGCTTTCTTGATCTTGTCTGCTTCTTCTTTGTCTATGCCTTGTTTGATAGGCTTAGGCAATCCTTCGACAAATGTCTTTGCTTCAAGCAATCCTAATTGAGTAAACTCTCTTACTTTCTTAAGCACTGGAATTTTGGCGTTATCGTTGTAACCTGTTAATATGACATCAACTTCTGCTTTTTCTTCTACTGGTGCTCCGCCTGCCGCAGGTGCTGATGCTCCCACAGTTGCTGATACTCCCCAAGCCTCTTCCAGTTTCTTAGACAGTTCTAATGCTTCGACGACTGTAAGTTTGCCAAGTTGTTCTATTAATGTTTCTAGTTTTTCGCTCATACGTTCTATTTATTTGAGTACCAACTTACTTGTACTATCTCCTATGGTACCTCTCACAAATGTATTAAATGCAAGTGTCCATCTTTTGTTATCCTCTGAGGCATTTACAGCCACACTGTGATTCAAGTTGCTAGGAAATAAGACAAGGTCCCATTTGCTAGGAGTTACATTTAATTCTCTCTGATGATATAGATACCCCTTCTTATCTAAATCGAAATCTTTCTTATGATCTATGTTCACAGTGTCAGTGAATATGTTCTGAACATATTTGTCCTTGTGGAATATAATATCTGCCGTGTCTGTGCAGTCGTCAAAATATAAAACTCCTGATATAAGACTGTTGGAATGATAGTGTAAGCCACTGTAATCATTTTTATTATATTGATTCATCCAACTTGTTGTGATGTAGAATTCGTGTTTGCTGTCTGCGTCCAAGTAATTGTGCAAGTATTCATTCACTTGATCCAATAATGCTTTGCGTAATGGAGCAACCTCTTCCCTATCTAAAACATTATGATCATCGCTGTTCATTGCCACAGAGTGCAACATTCTCGTATAACTTATTTTGTTTTGTAGATAATCAATTATCTCTGGAGCAGGTTCTTCTATTCTTGTCTTGCAAAGTGGAACCGCAAATAAAGGTATTACTTGTTTGTCGGTAATTGGTATTGTCATTTCTTAAAAATGTCTTTAATTTTCTGTTGGAAATATTCCTTGTATTGCATTATCCAAAACAATCCATAAGCCAAAGCAAGAATAATCAAACTTAAAAATAATGTATCTAAATTCATATCAAATAGTAACACAAAGACTTATAAAAGTCTACCTAAATTTTGGTCCTGTCAACCAACCAACAACACTTTCCCTTGCGCCTTCTTCCACAGGTTCAACACCATGCATGATGTAAGGAGGGAATACCAAAACAGATCCCTTACCAATATCGACATAATGTTTTTCATCGGAGTGTGTCATAAAATAAAACTTACCACCCTTGTACTCGTCGTTGAGATAACCCATGATTGTTAATTTCCTAGCATAACCATTGTCATAGTTTACAGTGTCTATATGGCAATCGTACTTGTCGCCCTTCTTGTCGTAGTGCAACATCTCCCATTGGCTAGGTCCACCCAATTTGTATTGGAACTGTATGTCGTTTGCCTTCTGAGCCGCACCAAATAAGAATATGCTTATAGGATCAAACTCGTCCAATGGAGTACGTTCAACACTTCTTACAGTCTTGTCCACACCACCGTCTTGCAGTTTGCCATCTTCTCTTTGTTTTTGTTTTGCTAATTCGAATGTCTGTTCAATCAACTTGTCAGGTATAAAGCCTGGCGGGTATTGCCAAAAGAAATGATTGTCTATTGGTTTCATTTAAATTCCTGTGTTGTAAAATTGTAAGTCAATACAATTCTCTTTTCATTATTTACCGGAGCCGAACTACTGTGGTAATGATTTCCGTCGAACTGATGCCAACTGTTCTGTATTGGTTTAATTCTTTCTTTGATAGTGTATTTGTCGCTTGGCTTTGTTTCATTGTAAATCACAGTGTCTCCATCAGTTTCATTAAGATAATAGTTGCCTGTAATGTGTGACTCTGTTGAATCCTTGTGAGGTGCGTGTATTATTTCGTGAGGCACACGGGTAATCAAACCCATTCTTATCCTTAATAACTCTTTCAAGTTTTTGTTTTGTTTGTCTAGTGCCGTTAATAATATAGGCATCACAGTTTCAAATAGAGGACTGATAGGACCTTGATCCTTTTTGTAAATTAAATGACTAAAACTAGAATGAAAAGGTTCCTGCTGATCATAATAATTTGCAGTTGTCTCGGCATAATACCAATTGACTTCAGGACTGTCCAACTTACTGCCAATCCAACCATATAAGTTTGTGTCTAATAGATTATCAAGTCTCACGTGTGATGTTCTCTCTATTTCTTTTTACTATCTCTATAAAGAATCTAACATTCTCTACAGGAGTTTCTTTGTTGATACCGTGTGCCAAGTTAACCACGTAGGCACTATCCTTCATTTGTCTAATCATAGGCACTGTGGCCCTTAATATTGCTTCTTTGTTTTCTGCCAACAATGCTTCAGGAGGTATACCGCCTTGTAGACATTGATGTCCCATTCTTTTTAATATCCAATCTGTTTTCATATCATCACTTAAACTTATGCAGTCTGCGTCTACATACTTTGAAAAGTTGTTGATCTCTTCACCAATCAATCTAGGGAACACAATTATTCCTACATCAGGATGTAATGCTTTTAATCTTTCAACTATCTGTGCAGTTGGCTCATAGCAATATGGAATGATATGATCTTCTCCCAAATCACTTGCCCAACTATCGAATAGTTGAACAGTATCACAACCTGCTTTAATTTGTTGAGATAGGTGCTCCACAATGTAATCAGTAAGTCTCTGCATCATCCATGCACCATCGAATTCATCAATGTGTCCTGGCAAAACATTACCACTCATGTATCTATAAAGTGTCCATGGTGCTCCAGCAAAGCCTATTAGACTTTTGCTATGACACAATGTATTTCTCACTTTGGTTATCGCTTCATAAACTGGCTTACATTTTTCTATAAAAGTCTCCATGTCTGCTTCAAAGAACTTCTTGTCAAATTTACCTAACTTAGGACCTGGCACGTAATCTAATTCCTGTCCCATTGCGTATGGAATAACAAGTATATCCGAAAATATAATTGCGGCGTCCATATCAAATTCTTTAATGGGTTGCATGGTGATCTCTGCCGCCTTGTCCGGAGTAAGAGCCATGTCCAAGAATCCTTTACTGGCTTTCTTTATTGCCATGTACTCAGGCATATATCTTCCAGCCTGACGCATCAACCAAACAGGATAAAGATTTGCTTCTTTGTCCTTAATTGTTCTTTGTAATATTGTACGTCCTATTTTCTTTTTCAGTTCCATTAAAATACTTCCGCTAATATAACTCTCGCACCAGGGAAACGTGCCTCAACAATTTGTTTTGCTTCAATTGATGTTCTGCCTTCCTCGGCCACTTTCATTGGAGCCTTGCCATTCAACGTTACCCAAAATACGTATCTCTTCATTTTCCCCTTACTCTGTATTTAGAGTCTGTCCAGTCCAAATACTCATACAATTGGTTGTCGCTTGTATCGATAGTGCTCCAATCCTTTTGCCTAATCTTGTCTATTAAATTTGATTGGAAAGGCTTATTAAATTCTTGCTCACACCATTTTAAATATAATTCGGGTGTAGGATGTAAGTCTGTTCTAGTCTTGATAACACGTTTCCTAATAAGATGATCCCAGTCCCATTGTACGTGATTGGTACCTTTATAATTTTCTTGTTGAACAAATGTTGCAAATGGCATTAACCAGTTGTCCTGGTTTATTGTTTTGTATTCAGGATGTAATTTTTCCATGTCATGATTAATATCAATCATATTAGCCACAAAGGTTTCACAAGGTAAGTTGTCTAACAGATTGTATCCTAGGTGTATGAAGTTAAGACTGTGATATACATAACTTGATTCGTCCCAAAAGTCTTTAACCCATTCCATCTCTACTTCTTTAACCCAGATGTTGCCACCCGATCTCCAATTGCTTTGTGGATCTATGTCTGGATAATGTATGTCGTGCCTATGGAAGTCTGTCCATTGCACAATTACTGTGTCGTCCTGTGTTAGGTTTTGTGTTAAAGATATTTCAGCAAGACGTTCGCATATTGCCCTGTTGCCTAATCCACTCAGTCCCCAGTTGTAATATTCATCATATGTGGATCCAAGTATGTCTGCCCATGTGGGCCAAGTAAAGTGTGTGAATGAACAACCTACTGTGAATAGTCTACGCATTTTTTAAAAAGGATTCGCTTAAGAATTTTAATTCTTCGTTGGAGAAATTACTTTTCCAAGTGTTTGCCTTGTGTGTTAAAAGTTGAATGTTATCTTTGATATAACCTTTTGTGCTGTCAACTCTATCTATGACACAACTGTTTGGATTGCACCAATTGTTTTGCCATGTAGTTCCACCTCTACTAAACTCTAAAGGCGTTTTGGTAATTGCACACATCCATTCCTGTTTCTCACCAACTTCATACACATCAAACTTATCTATTTCTATGTTCCAGGCTTTCGTTCCTCTGCCTCTTGCTCTAGAAATATTTTGTTGAATGAATTTTAATTTGGCAATGTCATATCTTTTAGGCATATGCAGTATGTATAATGCCAAATTGGTATCAAAGTTGTCGTTTGGCGCACCCGGGAGGAGTCGAACCTCCGACCTTTCGGACCGCAACCGAATGTTCTATCCACTGAACTACGGGTGCTTGTATTAGCGGCGTGAGATCATTATGGTGCTAAAATTTCGTTGTAGTATTGATGGCTAGAAAGTCTTGCGTATGTTTTTTGTTTGAAGTCATCATACATCAAAACTGTTTTTGGAGTTTCTTTTTCTTTCTGGAATATTTTACTATAAAGATGTTGCTTGGTTGTCTTACCAGTTTTCTCATAAGTTGCAATATCGATCACAGTCGTTGCCGCACTGTGAGTATATTTTCCTGTTACCACACCTGTGACTGAACTTGTACCTACACTTCCAACCAGTGGTAGACTGCAATTAGTTAATGCAACCAATGATATAATCGCTAACAAATTTTTCATAGTGTTTTATTTAACCTTCCTTTACTATGGTAATAATATATTATTTGTATGGTATTGTCAATACCAAATATTTGGCGGTCCCTAGGGGAGTCGAACCCCTCTTTCGAGGATGAAAACCACGTGTCCTAACCGATAGACGAAGGGACCTAATCTTCTTTTTTAACAGGAAGTTTGTTTGCAGTGTGTATAGAGTCCGGGATCGCAAGAGGTTTTTCAGTCCAACCCACAACAGGTGCAATGACTAAGAAAAATAAGAACCAATATGCTGTACCAATCCTACCTAGCAGAATGAATAAACCTTCGGCTGGCATGGCTCCTACATACATCAATAAGAAAAAGTCTGCCACCAGTATCCAAACAAATTGTTTCCAAATAGGTCTGAACACAGATGATCTTATCTTAGAAGTATCTAACCAAGGCAGTAAGCCAATTACTCCTATTGCTGATACCATTGCAATTACTCCACCTAACTTGTCAGGTATTGCTCTCAATATTGCATACCAAGGCAGGAAGTACCATTCAGGTACAATGTGTGGAGGAGTGACCAAAGGATTGGCTTCTATATAATTGTCTGGATGTCCTAGATAGTTAGGCAAGTAAAATAAAAATCCAAAAAACAATATTATAAAAACTAAAAATGCCCAAAGGTCTTTTATTGTTATATAAGGATGAAATGATACTGTGTCTCTTGTGTCCTTAGGCTCTACACCCATAGGATTGTTTGAACCCGTCATGTGTAAAGCAATCACGTGAAACACCACAACACCTACAATCAGAAACGCAATTAACCAGTGCAGTACAAAGGCTCTATTTAAAAATGCATCACCAACAGAATAGTCTCCCCATAGTGCAGTGACAATCATATCACCTACCAGAGGAATCGCAGAGAACAGACTTGTGATTACAGTCGCTCCCCAATAACTCATCTGTCCCCAAGGTAGAACATAACCTAAGAATGCAGTTGCCATCATAAGGAAATAAATTATTATTCCTATGATCCACATTAATTGCCGAGGATCTTTGTATGAACCAAAGTATAGTCCCCTGAACATATGCAGATACACCGCTATGAAAAAGAACGAGGCTAGGTTCATGTGCAAGTACCTAAACAGCCAACCATAGTTGACGTCTCTCATGATGTGTTCCACACTAGAGAAAGCATCATCCACACTAGGTTTGTAATGCATTCCAAGGACAAGACCTGTGATGATCAATCCTAATAGACAGAAAGTTAATATTGCTCCAAAACTCCACCAATAGTTCAAGTTCTTAGGCACTTGGAAATCCAAGTATTCCATCTTAAACATTCTAAATATTGGCAGTCTGTTGTCCAGCCAACCCAATGCTCCTTTGAATGGAGATTTGTTTTCGCCGACTTTGTTCGTATTAACTGGTTTATAGTTTTTGTCTTCCATGTTTTTTATGAATTTATTATATGCTTACTTATCAGCAATGTCAAGTATGCATAATGTAAGTATGGATTTTGGTTTATTTGAATTGATCTTCGTTGGGAGTATTTGAAGCAAGGTTCTCCAGCCACTTTGTAAATGTCTCAGCCTTTTTCTTCTTTTGTTTCTGTGTTAACTTCTTATCATTTATTGATTTGATAAACTTAGGATACTCTTTGTTTAATTTCTTTATAATTTCTTTCTTTGTCATATCTTTTTAATTTGTTGGGGGTGCCTAGTACACCCCCTCTTTATCCTAGGATATTAATGTGAGAGATGAGATTGGGTACTCATAAGCCAGGCTACCGGCGCCGCAGATCAACCACGGTGTGTATGATGATTTCCACCACTCTCACAACATTATTATATTGCCTTATGGAAAAACTGTCAATTATTTTTTAGATTTTTTCTTTCGAAGTGTATCGATTTTTGTTTTCAATCTTATGAGATCATTGTCCAACATTCGGATCCTATCAATAAGATTTATGAGTGTTGTGGATGTTTTTGCAAGTTTAGGTTTAATTTCACGCACGATATAGTTGTATAGGAACCAAATAAAGTATGCTAGGAAGAAAACTGCCACAACAGGGAAACCATAATCTTTAATTAATGCAATAATATCCATTAGTCTTTCCTTGCGTCCTTCTTACCATCAGCACGAGCCACTCTATCAACCTCAACAGGTAAACCAAACTCTTCGCTGATCAGTTGGTCTATTTTTAAAATGTCGTTGTTCATGGTCTTCACCCTGTTATCCAATTGAGTAATCACGTTGTCCATGAAAGTAATACTGCCGACGACACTGCTTAAGATATATTTGATAATGATTACTATAAAGGCACCTAGTCCTATTGTACCCACTATAGGTAATCCTAACTCCGCAACCATTATAAAAAAATTATTCATATTATATTGTATATACCTTAATTTTTTCTGACTTACCTTTAACTTTGATTTGACCTAGGCTCTTGTATTTGAAACCTTTGGTTTGTGTCTTTGTGTTATGACCGACTACCAAAGTGTTGCCCAATTCTTTTGAACTGCTCTCTAGTCTACTTGCTAGGTTGACATCATCTCCTATAACAGAGTAATCAAATCTTTGTTCGGATCCCATGTTACCTACCAATGCCTCGCCTGTGTTTATACCTATGCCTATATTAATTGCAGGCAATTTTTCTTTCTTTAATTCTTTGTTTAATATTTTTAATTCCTTTTGCATTTCTATTGCACTCTTGACTGCCAACGTGGCATGATTCTTGTTTGTGATAGGTGCGTTCCAGAAAGCCATGATACAGTCGCCCATGAACTTGTCTATGGTTCCACCATTTGCAATAATGACATCAGTCATGCGAGTAAGGAATCTATTAATAAGTCTTGTGAGTCCTTCTGGATTGCCTTTGTAGTTCTCACTGATAGGAGTAAAGCCTCTGATGTCCGAAAACATAAAGGTCATATTTCTTTTCTCTCCACCCAGTTTCAGTAGACTAGGATCCTTTTGAAGTTTAGCAACCATGTCAGGTGCTAGGTAATGTTCAAATTGTTTTTTAATCTGTTGTCTTAATCTACTCTGTATGGCAAAGTTGTTGAAAGTTAGATGTGTCCATGTCAATACTAAAATCAATATGGGCCAACTGACATCAACAAGCCAGTAACGTGTTGAATACATATACCAACTGCCGTATGCAATACCTCCCAACACAGAGAACAATAGTCCTGCTGTCCAGAACACATTTAATCTAGGAACCAATATTAAAAAAGCGATCAACAATATAGTTGTTGCTATTATTTCTAATAAGTTTGTATTGCTGTCACGATAGAGCGAACTGTGTGTCGCCATAGTATCCATCGCCTGTGCAGATATTTGCATATCAGTCATCAGTCCCAAGGGTGTGTCTTTCAATGTGCTAAGGCCCGCGGCATTCAATCCCACAATCACAATCTTATTGGTAAAGTCCATGGTACCATCTAGCAATTCACTTACACTGATTGTCTTTATCATGCTTGGGTCAGCATAGTTAATATTGATCATTGCATTAGCGTCTGGTCGTATCACTATCTCCCTTGTGAGATAAATTTCTTTGATACCATCTTGTCCTGTAATAATTTTATATGCCCTACCGTTCATAGCCACCCTCAACGTTTCTAAAACCTGTGCAGGTATGATGCCTTTATCTGTGTTGATCAATAAAGGTTGGCTTCTTACTGTTCCGTCTATGGAAGGAATCATTATATTAACTCCTACACCTTTTGCACTGTCTAAGAACTGTGGTAGATTTGTAACCACTCCCAAGAAGTTGTACAACCAAGGTGTTGGGTCTGATCCTTTGAACATCATGTTAGGCTTTTTGACTCTGCCATCTGTTGCACTATATTTGATGCTATACATCAATACTGCCTTTGATCCTTCTACACTGAAAAATTGCGAAAGGTATTGATCGTTGCTCGGCAACTTCATTAATTCATTTTTTAGTTCCTCGTTTATTTTGTAGTTGTCTGTAAATGATTTAGGATTTAATCTGTCAGGTTCACTGAATAAAATATTGTATTGAATTGTGTTTACATTTTGCACAACCAATTTGGAATGTATTTCTGCTATAAGACTTCTGCTCCATGGCCATTGTCCGAAACGTTTTAGATCCTGTTCAGTAACTTCTACTATTATGAAATGATTAGATGTGACATCTCTGGGTTGGATCTTTTGATAGTAATCAAAAGTTTTAAGTCTTAATATCTTTAACGGGTCAACATCAAATACTCTTAGGCCCACACCAACAGTGATTGTTATCAACACAATCCATATGCTTGTAAAAAATTTCATCTACCATCTCCATGGCAACATACTGAAGCCTATCAAGTTTAATACAAATTCTGCTATAATAACAAATATTAAACCACCACCTATTTGCCATGCCCACCATTTCCATCCTGTGAGGCTACGTGACCATTTTGCTAATTTACTTTTATGTGCTTTATCGTATGCACCAGTTTTATTGCCTATTTTATTTGCCCAGTAATTAGGGTCTACAATGTTCTTTAAAATTTTTAACATTTATCCACCTCCGAAGCCAGTCCAGTTCCAAGGATCTTTAAACTTGTCATCTGCAGATTTGTGAGGTTTAGCGATACATCTTATACACAATCCAATTAATATTCCTAATAAAAACCAAGTCAACATTATCTCTCTTGCAGTGCTTGTCCAAATCCATTTTGGAATGGTGTTGTTATATAACTTAACACTGTCCTTTCTCCTGTAAGAATAAACACAGAAACAT
>OCZA010000692.1_pt1 | contig 11230 bp, 11 predicted proteins | sample 1539021 | NCBI WGS metagenome assembly OCZA01 (sample SAMEA2619376, study PRJEB22493) | marine metagenome | biome: marine biome (ENVO:00000447); feature: surface water layer (ENVO:00002042); material: "saline water (ENVO:00002010), including plankton (ENVO:xxxxxxxx)" | depth 5 m | reverse complement strand
ATATCAGACTTAGTGGCTGGTCTATATTGTTCTTTCGGAATTGTGAGCGCTTTATATTCAAGAGTTCAAACAGGAAAAGGGCAACAAGTTGAGTCTTGTCTTACATCAGGTCTAATATCAATGATGGCGTATTTGTCATCTGAGAGTTTTGTTACTGGTAAAGCCCCAAAAAAATCTGGTAATAATCATCCTATTTTAGCACCTTATGGGATCTTTCAAACATCTGATGGTGAGGTAGCTGTAGCTCCAGCAAGTGACAAGTTTTGTGATATATTCCTTGAAAGTACTGATTTAACAAATTTGTTAGAAGATGACTTATATAAAAATAATGCAAATAGAATGAAAAATAGAGACAGTCTAAATAAAATTGTAAATGAAAAAATGGTCTTGAAATCGTCAGATTACTGGATAAAAAAACTAAATGACGCAGGTTGTCCTGCAGCTAAAATTGTTTCACTACCAGAGGCTCTTAATAGTCAATTAATAAAAGACACTGATATGGTTATAAGCTCAAACGGCCCCGAAGATAGACAAATAAAAATGACAGGTTTCCCAGTTAAATTATCTGAAACACCATCACAACTTTATAGACCCCCACCTTTACTAGGTGAACATACAGAAGAAGTTCTAAAAACAATAAAAAAATAATTTGGAGAGAAATTATAATGGATTTAAAGACAATAAATTTTAAAATTGAAAATGAAATAGCATTTATTGAATTAAATAGACCAAAACAATATAATTCTCTAAATCAAGCCATGGCTGAGGACTTATTTCAAGTCTCATTAGAATGCGACGATAATCCAAATATTAGATCTGTTTTGATGAGTGGAGCTGGAGAAGATGCCTTTTGTGCAGGTGGTGACGTAAATTCTTTTCATAAATATGGCCATAAGACCGCTAGTCATCTAAAGGAAGTTACAACAATCCTTCATGGAGCTATTTCAAGACTTTCAAGAATGAATGCTCCTCTTGTTGTCGCGGTAAATGGTGTAGCTGCTGGCGCTGGCTTTTCTTTTGTTGGATTTGCAGATATTGCAATTGCATCAACAAATGCAACATTTGTTTCAGCTTATTCAAAAATAGGATTAACACCAGACGGATCCTCAACATACTTTTTGCCAAGAATTATTGGTACAAGAAGATATACGGAGCTTGTATTAACAAATAGAGTTTTAAGTGCAAAAGAAGCACTTGATTGGGGGTTGATAAATAAAGTCGTTGACTTTAAAGATCTAAAAGATGAGGCACATAATTTAGCAAAAAAACTAGCTGCGGGCCCATCTCTGGCATTTGGTAAATTAAAAAATTTAGTCCACAACAGTTTTTTAGATTCTCTTGAAGGACAAATGGAGTATGAGTCAAGAATGATTGCTGAATCTGCAAAAACAAAAGATGGTATTAATGGGATTGATGCGTTCGTAAATAAAAAAACAGTCACATTCAAAGGTGAGTAAGAGAGTCATTTTATGTCGATTAATATTTTAGCTTTTGACGGTGATGGTATTGGCCCTGAGATAATGAAATCGACACTGAATATCGTTGAGCTTTTGAATGAGAAATTAAAATTAAAAATAGATATATCTAAAGAGCCTATAGGTTTTAAATCACTAGAACAAAAAGGGACGACTTTTACAGACGACGCACTAACAAAAGCAAAAAAAGCAGATGCAATTATTTTGGGACCTGTTGACCACAATGCTTATCCATCCAAGATGCAGGGTGGTATTAACCCATCTGGAACACTTCGAATAGAATTAGATTTGTATGCAAATATTAGACCTGCGAAAAATTATAAAAATGTTAAGTCTCTTTCTAAAGATATGGATTTAATTATTTTAAGAGAAAACACTGAAGGTTTTTATGCTGATCGAAATATGTTTGAAGGGAGTGGTGAATTTAGTCCGTCTCCTGGAATAGGATTAGCTTTTAGGAAAATAACTAAGGCTGCTTCGATTAGAATAGCAGAAACCGCTTTTGAAATAGCTAGATTAAAGAATAATCAAATTAAAAAACCAGTTGTTCACGCAATTCATAAAGCAAACGTAATGAAATTAACGGATGGCATCTTTCTAGATGCATGCAGGCAAGTGTCTAAAAAACACAAAGATATTATTTATAAAGAAATGCTTGTAGATGCTTGTGCTGCGCACATTATAAGAGATCCAAGTCAATTTGATATTATTGTAACTACCAATATGTTTGGTGATATTTTATCTGATTTAGCAACTGAATTTTCAGGTTCCTTAGGTTTGGCAGGATCGCTAAATGCCGGTGAGAATTATGCAATGGCTCAAGCTCAACACGGCTCTGCTCCAGATATTGCGGGTCAAAATACGGCAAACCCAATTTCTCTAATTTTGTCTACAAGTATGTTACTTAATTGGCTTGGAAAAAGAAGAAAGATAAAGGATTTGATTTTGGCATCGAGTTTAATTGATAAATCTGTTACAAATCTATTCGAAAATAAAAATAATTTAACTAAAGATCTTGGTGGAACGGCTTCAACAGAAAAAATAACCGAAAATCTAATTTATATTTTAAATCATTTAATTTAATAAGTCATGACTGATCAAATATCTATACCTACAGTTTTTATGCGAGGGGGAACATCCAAAGGATTACTTTTCGACAAAAGAGATTTGCCTTCGGAAGAAAAAAAAATAAGTAAATATTTACTAGCTGCAATGGGTTCACCTGATATGCGTCAGATAGATGGGATGGGCGGAGCTACTTCAGTAACTAGTAAAGTTTGTATAATTTCAAAAAGTGAGGTTGAAAATATTGATATAGATTATTTTTTTGCTCAAGTTTTAGTTGATGAGGCTAGAGTAGATTATGGCCCAACTTGTGGTAATATGCTCTCGGCCGTTGGCCCCTTTGCTATTGAAAAGGGTATGATAGATGCAAAAGAGATTAAAACTAATATAGTTATAAGATCAGTCAATACTGGTTCAATTATAGAAGCAACTATTCAAACTCCCAATAAGAAGGTCAAATATTCTGGTGATTATAAAATTGCAGGAGTTCCTGGTGAAGGATCACCAATATTATTAAAGTTCAAAAACCTAGTTGGGGGTGTTACTGGTAAACTTTTACCAACGGATCATCCAACCACAATTATAAATGGTATTGAGGTTACATGTTTAGATGTTTCAATGCCAATGGTTATGGCAAATGCAAAAGATTTTGGGATTGTTGGAAATGAAACTAGTAATGATTTAAATGAAAACAAAACTTTATTAAAAAAAATAGAAGAAATTCGACTTAGTGCTGCCTTAAAAATGGGTATGGGAGACGTAAGTGGGAAAGTTATTCCTAAGTTTGCTCTTTTATCAAAACCACTAAATGGTGGAACTATTACTTCAAGGTATTTTACTCCAAAAACCTGCCATGAGACTCACGCTGCAACTGGTTCTAATTGTATTGCATCAGCATGTTTAATTTCCAGTACGGTTGCATCTAAAATTACAAATATTGAAGCAACTGGTAACGATAAAATAACGATAGAACATCCCTTAGGTCTGATAGATTGTTTAGTTGAAACTTCAACTACAGTAAATAGTTTTGATAAAAATTTTATCAAATCTTGTGGTGTGTATCGTACCTCAAGAAAAATAATGGATGGTAATGTCTATATTCCAGAAAATATAGATGATGTTTAAATCTACTAACTTATACTTTAAAAACTTTTTTGACTGGTGGCCTCAAAAGTGGGCGTATATTTTCAGTTTATTGTTAGCTGTAATTAGTAGTTTGATTGCCTATTATTTAGGTTTGCCTCTACCTTGGATGTTAGGACCATTGATAGGCTGTGGCTTTTTTGCAGCAATTGGTAAACCGGTCAAAATTGGTAAAAAGCCTAGACCTATTTGTAGGGCACTTTTAGGCTGTACTATTGGGGCTAATTTTGGGCCAGAGATTTTAAACAGATTTAGTGAAATCGGAGTGTCGTTGTTATTTATACCTGGTTTTGTTTTAATTATGGGTCTCACAACTTTTTTATATTTATCAAAAATTATGAAAATGGATCGATCAACGTCAATTTATGGTTCAATTCCGGGTGGATTAAATGAAATGGTTATTTTAGGTCAAGAAATTGGAGCTGATCCAAGGACGCTTGTTTTAATTCATGCAACAAGAATAGTTGTCGTTGTGTTTTTAGCTTCTTTGGTAATATTATTTGTTCCGAATTTAGGTGTTGAAGATTTACCTGAACCAGATTTATTTTATAATTGGAAACAAACCCCAATTGTTATTCTAGTCTCGCTAATCGGATGGTTTTTAGCAGTCAAACTAAAAATACCTGGACCAACAATTATAGGTCCAATGATTTTATCAGCAGCTGCCCATATTTTTCAGATTGTAGATGCAATGCCAATGTATATTATAGTAATTTCTGTTCAAATTTTGCTTGGTTCAGCACTTGGATGTTTATTTAAAAACATTACCCTTAAAGAAATGTCTGGTCCAATATTAGCTGGGTTAGTGACGACTTTAATTGCAATAATACCTTTAATCATAATTTATTATTTTTTAAGTAATATTGGTTATGATCCTCTATCAATTTTGTTAGCTTTTTCTCCAGGTGGTCAATCTGAGATGAATATTTTAGCATTGTCTGTTGGTGCAGATATGTCTTTCATAAGCCCTCACCATATGTTCAGAGTGTTTCTTGTGATTATTTTTGCAGGAATTTTACATAAAATCATAAAAAGATTTATTTAAATCCTTTTACTAAGACTTATTTTTTGAATTAATCAAGCTCATGCCTTTATTATCAACAAAAGGTGCATTATTTATCCAAGACATTTCAAAGCCTTCAATACAACCAATATTATATCCATACTGATTAGGATCAGATCGTCTTTTGTGATGGGTATTTATACCACATATCTTACAAAAATAATGCTCAGCTACTTTGGTGTTCCACTTATAAGAGGTTAAAAATTCTCTACCTTCAGTGATAGTTAATTCGTCTATTAAAGCTGTTCCCATAACAAAGCCTTTTCTAGAACAAATAGAACAGTTGCACCTACGTAAATTTTTTATGTTTGTGCTCACTTCAAATCTAACTGAACCACAATGACATTTCCCTCTAAGGGGTAAAGATAAATCGTCAATTTTCATATCAACTCTTATATTTTTTAAAAAATGAACCCATAATCACTTTTTAATTTATTGGCCAATTCGTTTGTCTTATGTTCGGATATAGGTATGAATGGTGGTCTTAAATTATTCCACATAGTATTTTTAGTTTGTAATGCCAATAAAGATTTTTGTGCTGGTATTGGAGCATAATCCTGAAATAACAGTCTAACTGATTTAACTTTCTTTTGGAGTTCTTCTGCTTCTTCCCATTCTCCAGCGTGACAAAGATCTATAACCTTAGATATATCTTTACTGTTCAAGTTGGCAGTTGCTGATATACACCCTGGTGCACCTAGTTTGATTGCCTCAATAACGGGAAGTTCTGCTCCTGGATAAACTACAAGCCCATTTATTTTCAGAAGTGCTTCTGTATTCTCCCAAACACCTGAACTATCTTTTATACCTATTATAAAGTCAGGGTATGAAGATTTTAGCTTTTGAACCAGATCGATTGATAAACCTACGCCACTTACCTGAGGTATATGATACAAATATATTTTAAGTCTTTGGTCATTTACACCATCAATTAATTTTTCAAAATATTCATACAGTCCATCATCGCTCATACCCTTGAAGTAAAATGGTGGTAAAGTCATTGCACCAAGGCAGCCTAAGTCAATAGCATGTTTAGTAATTTCAATTGTATCAGGTAAATTACATAAACCAGTCCCAGGAATTAATGTTTTGGGGTTAATACCAGATTTAACTAAACCTTCAATTGCTTCCATCCTTTCTTTATTTCCAACTGATAATGCTTCTCCAGTCGTTCCAAAAGGGGCAAGACCAGAACATCCATTTTCCATTAGATTTTGTGCTAGATCATTATACATTATTTGATCAACTTTAAGTTCATTATCAAAAGGTGTTAAGATTGGTGCAATTAGTCCTTTAATCAATTTTGTCTCCATGAATCCAGCTAAATTTCTACATTACTTTAAATTTTGAAAGAAATAAATTTCAATTTGAATTCTGTATTAATAATTTCAGTTTAGGATAAATATATTTTTGGGCTATAGATAAGATTATGAGTACAATTAACAATCTAAAAAAATGATGAGTGACAACAAATGCTGGTTTAATATCTAATGATGAAGCTACTAAACCCATTTCTTGAATTCCACCAGGAGCAAAGGCTAATATTATTGCTTCGGGTTTAGCACCTGTTAAAAAAGTTAAAAAAACTATAAAAGGTATCATACAAACTGTAAGGGACATGACTATCCCGATTGCAATGCCAACATAGTCTCTCGCGATTTTCCAATTTAGTCCATGCATGTTACTTCCAAAAAAGCTGCCAACCATAAGTTGTGCTAAAATGAATATTATAATAGGAGCGTCTAAATCAACTACATCAGTCATATGAAGAACGGCACTTAGGATTAACGGTCCAAACAGTCTTTTTCCTGGAAGTTTTATAATTGTCCCAAAAAATATACCACTAGGGATTAATACAAGAATTATAAAACAATCTACTATACTTCCATGAAAAGATGGCCACATTGGTTGTCTTTCAAATGATTCTGGAAATACTAACAATATTAAAGTGGGGATGGTAAATACAGTTATAAAAATTCTTATGATATGTATTAGTCCTACCTTCTTTGAGTTTGCACCACATTCTTCAGCTCCTAAAGCCATTTCTAACAGACCACCTGGAGAAGAAATAAAAAAGGCCTCTACTCTTGGTACTTTTAAAATTTTGTAAAGGAACACGTAAGTAATAATAAATGCAATTGGTACATACAGAAATAAGAACATTATAGAAATTAACCAATCATTCAATTCATGAAAAATTGAAGATGAAAATGACTGACCTAACCAAATACCTATAATGCCTACAAAAGGATCTCTTAGTTTTTGTGGAACATGTACGTCGTTTCCAAAAAGTGTAAAAATTGCTATTGAAAAAGCAGGTCCCAAAACCCAAGGCAAAGGGAAAAGTAATAAATTGAAAGTAATGCCACCTAAAATACCAATAAAAATTGTTGTTAAAATAATTTGAATTTTACTCATAAAACATCCATCTAAAAAAATATATTTATAGAAAATATTGGTATGTATTTTATTTTACTTAATATATTAAATAAATTATATCTAAATCTCAGTATATGAATAAATACTTACGGGGGGAGTAAAGTGCCGGGGGAAAATATTAATTCTGAAATTCGTATTAAAGTTAAAGACGCAATTCAACTTATTACTGAAATATTTCAAGCCAAGTCATGTAGTGACTATGAAGCTAAGACAATTGCGGAAAGACTATGTGGTTCAAATTTAAAAGGTCATGACAGTCATGGAATTGTTAGAGTTCCAAGATATGTACAATGGATGGACTGGAACTGGGTTTTTCCAAATGTTAAACCTGAAATAATAGTGGATGCTGGAGCAATGGCTTTACTGGACGCAAAACAAGGCTTTGGACAAGTAGCTGGTGAATATGCAGTTGATGAAGGAATTACAAGAGCTGCAAAACACGGTATGTCTGTTATAGGTTTGAAAAATTCTGGTCATCTTGGTAGGATTGGAGACTGGTCTGAAAGAGCAGCTGATGCAGGATTAATTTCTTTTCATTTTGTAAATGTAAGGGGGAGCTTGCTTGTGGCACCCTTTGGAGGAAGCGACCGAAGAGGAAGCACATCCCCGTTATCAATCGGAATACCATCTAAAGGATCTCCTCACATCATCTTAGATATGGCAACTTCGACAGTTGCAGAAGGAAAAGTAATGGTAGCTCAAAAGGGAGGAAAAAAATTACCCTTTGGCGCATTAATTGATAGTTCTGGAAATTTAACTACTGATACTGAAGTTATGTATGGCAAAATAAGTGATGATGAGATCCCAAACTCTGAGAACGGAACGGGTGCGATCACAGCTTTTGGATTACACAAGGGATCTGGAATTAATTTTATGATGGAAATGTTAGGTGGAGCCCTAACTGGCTCAGGTGTATCTGCAGGTATTGAAGATAAAGAAAAAAGGAAATTTGGGAATGGCATGTTGTCATTGTACATATCTGTACAAAAGATGGTTGATTTAGATTACTTTTCTAAGGAAGTTAAATCTTACGCAGATTTTGTAAGGGCATCTCCACCTGCAAATCAAAATGAAAAAGTAATGATACCTGGTGACAAAGAAATATTGACAAATGAAGATAGAATGAAAAATGGTTTACCAGTGGCTCCTTTGGTTTGGGAAAATATTAGGCAAACTGCTGAAAAATTAAATGTTCCGAACCTACAGAGATTTGAAGAAGCTGTAAATTAATATTATGTATCAAAAATTCTGTCTCCAGCATCTCCAAGACCTGGAACTATAAACCCTTTTTCATTGAGATGATCGTCTTTTTGGGCACATATTATAGTTACATCTGAGAATTTTTCTTTAACATTTTTGATACCTTCTTCAGATGCAAGTAAGCAAACTAATGTTATGTCAGACGCATTATTTTGTTTTAGGGTTTCTAGCGAAGATATTGCACTTCCTCCCGTTGCGAGCATTGGATCACAAAGAAAACATTGTCTATTTTGAAGGTTTGAAGGAAGTTTTATTAAATAATTTACGGGGCTAAGCGTCTTTTCATCCCTATACATACCTATATGTCCAATTGATACATCTTTGAAAATGTCGGTGATACCTTCAGAAATTATCAAGCCCGCTCTAAGAATTGATATAACACATGGTTTAGGGTCTTGAGTTTTTGCACCTAAGAAACTTTCAAGTGGAGTATTAATCTTTTTTCTATCAACGTTAAGATCTTTAAATACTTCAAAAGCCATTAAGGAAGATATTTTTTTGGCTGTATATCTAAATTCAAAACTACTTGTCTCTTGAGAACGTAGGTTTGTCATAAGTACATTTATTAACGGGTGATTTAGGACTTTAACTGTCATAATTTTATCTTTGTGGTCTAAATTTACTCAAATAACCGGTATAATTCTTATCTCTAGGTAAAGCATAAGAGCCGATTTTACTTGTTTTAATTTGAAGATTAATCAAACCTTCTGTTAATACAACTGCTGAAGAAACCCCTTCTATTACTGGCAGACCGTGACTTAGCTCAAGGTCTTTTGCTAAGTTAGACATTCCTGCACATCCAAGAATAATAGCTTCTGAATTATCTTCTAATATGGTTTTTTCTATGCCTTTATTTAGTTTGTCAAGATTATCATCTGTGATTTCTTCTAGATCTAATACAGGTACCTCTATAGCAGTGACACTAACGCATTTTTCAAATAGTCCATATTTTTTTAGATTATGTTTTAAGGGATTTATCGATCTCGTTAATGTTGTTATGACTGAAAAGTTTCCAGAAACTAGACTGGCTACATGATAAGCCGCTTCTCCAATTCCAATGACGGGTTTGTCGGTAATTGATCTTACAGCATCTAGACCTGTGTCATCAAAACATGCAATTATATAACCATCAGCATCTATATTATCTTTGATTTCTTCAATTAATCCGGGAATACAAAAAGCTTCATCATAATAACCTTCAATACTTTCAGGACCAGTTTCAGGTTGAGTTGATATAATTTCTGTATTAAGTCCAGCATATTTTTTTGCGGTTGTGTCTATGACTTCTGTCATGGAAGTAGTGGTATTTGGATTTATTATACAAATCTTTTTTTTCAAACTCATATTCCTTTTTTCCTTTTGAGAAACAGATAAAATCCAACTGAAATAGCAATAACGGTAAATGACACAAAAGTCGTTACTGTGCCTAAAGCATATATAATAGGTGTAGTAACTGTAGTTGTTAAACCACGTAATTCAAGCGGAAGTGTATTACCAGATCCCATAACTTGAGATGATCTTGCCAATTCATCATATGACAACGTAAATCCAAATAAAGCGATTCCAATTATACTTGGTGCAATAAGGGGCAACACAATTTCCTTGAAAGTTTTCCATGGAGTTGCCCCTAGATCTCTTGCAGCTTCTTCGTAGGATTTATCGAATCGGTTAAAGACGGCAAACATTATTAATAAGCCAAAAGGAAGGGTCCAAGTTAATTGTGCCCCAAGTCCACTTGAATACATACCCAATGATGTTTGAAAAGAATCATTTACCCAACTTATGTCAAGTGAACTTCCAATCCATTTTGTCAGGTCGTCAATTAGTCTAAATTGTAAAGCGACACCTAAAGATAATACTATTGACGGAACTATAAGGCTTGCTACAGTCGTAAAAAAAAGAACATTAGAGCCCCAAAATTTTTTTCTAAATGCCAATCCTGCTGCAACAGACAAAACTACAGTTAAAATCATAACTATTATACCTAAAATTATGGATCTTTTAAAAGCCGAACCAATATCAACTACAGATCCACCTCTCCAAAGTTCTTCAAACCAATAAGTTGATATTCCATTGAGAGGAAAGGTTAAACCTCCGTCAGGTCCTTGAAAACTTAGTAGGATTATTGTAAACGTAGGACCGTAAAGAAATAAAACAAATAAGGAAAAAAAGAAGACACATATATAATAGGTATTATTTTTTTTACTAAACATATTTAAAGTTCTTTTCTTATATCAATCATTTTTGTCATTATCCAAATAATTAATAAAGTTAATAATAACAGAATTACTGCATTAGCGGCAGCCGCAGGCAATTGTAGATAACTCATTTCTACATAAATAATTTTGCCAATGGATGGTATTTGTTGTCCTCCCATTATTCCTATTGTTATGAAGTCTCCCATTACTACAGTGATAACGAAAATTGATCCAATAACAATTCCTGGCTTGCATAATGGTATAATAATATTCCATAAAATTTGAAATCCATTTGCACCGCTATCGTAAGCAGCTTCAATTATTGATTTATCTATTCTCATCATAGAATTGAAGATAGGGACTATCATAAATAATGTGTACAAATGAACAAAAGCCAAAACTACTGAAAATCCTGAATATAGCAACCATTCTTGTGGAGTGCTTGTTAACCCGGTAGATAGAAAAAAATCATTAACTAGTCCATTTCTACCTAATAATGGTATCCATGAAATCATTCTTATAACATTTGAAGTCCAGAATGGAATGGTGCAAAGAAGAAATAAAGCTATTTGCCATGTAAGTGAATT
>OCZA010000689.1_pt1 | contig 11244 bp, 11 predicted proteins | sample 1539021 | NCBI WGS metagenome assembly OCZA01 (sample SAMEA2619376, study PRJEB22493) | marine metagenome | biome: marine biome (ENVO:00000447); feature: surface water layer (ENVO:00002042); material: "saline water (ENVO:00002010), including plankton (ENVO:xxxxxxxx)" | depth 5 m | reverse complement strand
TTTGCATTAACTAAACTGTATCTGCTGTATAAATTTCCATAAAAAGGTTCGCTCATATTTAAAACTTCTTGTGCTGTTAGAGATGTGGCGCCAATTTTTTTCCCAATACAAATATTATCTTTCAGTTCTAAGTATCTAAGTTTTAAATTATCTTGAATTGCATAAGCTTCATCAATTGTTTTAGGTTCTAGATTTTTTAAAGAACTTAAGCCAGTTTTATTTAATCTATGTTCAAATAAAATTTTTGAAGCTTCTTGAATATCTTCTTTATTCATACTTTAATTGCGTAATTATTAATTTCTTCATATATGTCTAAACATTCTTTATAAATATTTTCATAAGTTTTAGGTACAATATATTCTTTAGTATTTTTGGTGTTAAAAGTAGTAGAGGAAATTACATCTTGATACCAAACTTTAGACCAAATGCCATCGGTATCTCTATAACCTTTTGGCCAATTAAGCATGTTTTGGTCAAAATCTAAATTTAATTTTTGACACAAAATTTTTAAATACTTTTCAGGATTTTCTAATAAATAATCAGAGTTTATTATTATAGGATCTTTTGAATTTAATTTTTTAAAAATTTCATAAAGTTTTTTAAAACCTACATCTTGAATTGATTGTAAAGTATTTTTTTTTAAATATGAGACAATTACTTTAGCAGGATCACGGATCAAAAAGCAATTTATACCTTTATCGATCCAATCTAAACGTGTTTCATCTAAAATATGATGAGTCATATGTTTTTGGTAAAATATTTGATAATTATCATCATCTTTAGTAATTAATTTAATTACCTCATCTTCATTGGTGTGATAGTGATTTATAATTTCATCTTTCATTGGATGATTTAAGTTAGTTCTTTTTAAATAATATGCATAAAAAGGTTCATCGTAAACTTTAGTGTCCTTTCTATTTTCAAAGGATCGCATCAATGCAGTACTAATATTTCTAGGTCCAGACCAAACAAATAAATTAATCATTTAAAATAAGTTATTATAAAAATTAGTTAATTCTTTAGTAATAGGATTTTTCTTTAATGAGTATTTTTTCTTATTTATCTGATTTACCGGAACAATTCCTGCAAAAGATCCAGTACAAAATGCTTCATCTGCATTTAATACTTCGTTTAATTTAAAATTCTTTTCTTTTACTTTTATTTTATTTTTTTTACATAGATCTATAATTTTCTGTCTTGTAATTCCTGTAACACAATATTTCCCTGTTGAGGTAAAAACAGTATTGTTTTTTACAAAGAAGAAATGCGTACTATTATTTGTTGCGACATTTCCGTTAATATCAAACATTAGTGCTTCATCAGCATTTTTTTTATTAGCTTCAATACATGCAAGTATACAATTTAATTTACTAAGAGAATTTATTTGTGGATTTTGAACATTAATTGGCCCCCTAATAGTTTTTACTGTAACCAATTTTAATCCTTTCTTATATGCTTTAATATCTGGTTTTTTATATTCAGGGATTATGATTATGGTTGGTTTGGATATTGTAACTTTAGGTGATTGATAAGGTGTAGATTTAATACCTCTAGAAACAATTATTCTTAAATGAACATCTGTTTTCATTTTATTTATTTGGATAGTCTTTATTAGTGCTTCTGAAAGTTTTTTACGGGTTAAATGTATTTTTAAGTCAATAAGCTTTGCATCTTTGTATAGCCTATCTAGATGTTCTTTTAGAAAAATGAAATTATCATTATGATATCTTAATGAATCCCAGATACCATCCCCAAGCATTGTTGAGGAATCAAAAACTGATATTTTGGCATCTTTTCTTTTATAAAATTTTCCGTTTATATAAATTTTAATATTTTTATTTCTTTTATCATCTACAAAATCATGACTTGAAACCATAATTATTTTTATCTTAATAGCAAATATTGTCTACTTAATAATTTTATTAACTTTTATTGCAAATCAAAGAGTGACATGTGATCAAATTAATATAACCAATTAGAAATTATCTTTTGTAATGTTTAATAAAAATTTTATTGTTATTTGTATATCTTCTACAATTGCAGCTTTTCCACCTATGGCTGTAGTTTTATTAGGTGGAATAATTACATCCCAGATAATGATGAAAGATTCATTAGCAACAGTGCCAATGACATTAATGATTATAGGTATAGCAATAAGTGCACCTATTGCATCTAGGTTTATGAGCATCTGGGGGAGACAGAAAGGATTTTTATTTTCATCTCTTTTAAGTTGCTTAGCTCTAATTATTTGTTCAATTGCAATTTATTTGGAAAATTTTTTTATTTTTGCATTAGGTAATTTTTTAATTGGTAGCTCACAAGCTTTTATTCATCAGTATCGATTTGCTGCATCGGAGTCAGTTGCCAAAGAATTTATTCCAAGATCTATCTCAATTATATTATTATTGGGTATAGTTTCTGCATTACTTTCTTCTAATTTTGCAGAATATTTTAAAGATTTTTTTCCAAGTAATTTATTTCTTGGCAGTTATATTTTCTTATCTTTTACAGCAATCATTCCTCTCTTTGTTCTTCTTTTTTATGAGGAAACAAAAACTTCTAATAATCAAAGTAAATTTGAAATTGAAACTATTTTCAAACTTTTAAAAAATATTAAAATTATACAATCAATCGTAAGTGCTGGTCTTGGTTATTTTACAATGGCTATAATTATGACTGCAACCCCTTTACATATGCATCTTGTTAATAAATTTACTTTATTTGAAACCAGTATCGTAATTCAACTACACGTCATTGGTATGTTTTTACCCTCTTTGTTTTCTGGAGATTTAATTAAAAGGTTTGGAAATACAAATATTATATATGCAGGAGTAGTTATTTTGTTTTTAAGTATATTAACTAATACATTCTTTGATTTTTATTATTCTTATATGCTAGGTTTAATATTACTTGGTGTTGGCTGGAATTTTTTATTTGTCTCAGGCTCAAGTTTGTTGGTTGTTTCTTACGAAGAAAAGGATAAATTTACAGCACAAGGTCTAAATGATTTTATTGTTTTTTCTACTCAAGGTATAGGATCATTATCTGCTGGTTTTCTTTTATATTTTTCAAATTGGACTGTTATAAATCTTTTATGTGTTCCACTTTTAATTATTGTTTTAATAGTTTCTTTTTTTGCATCAAGAAATAATTAAATTTGATAATTCACTTTTAAATAATAATTTTTTCACTATAGTTATTTTCATGAGCAATGTGGGATTTATAGGTGTAGGCTATATGGGCTATGGTATGGCTAAAAATTTATTAAAAAAACATAATGTATTTATATTTGCTCATAAAAATAGAAAACCTATAAATAAATTAAAAAAGATTGGAGCTAAAGAATTAAAATCATATAATGAAATAAAAAAACAAAAACTTGATTGTTTAATGATATGTGTAACAAATACACCTGTTGCATTAAGTGTTGCAAAAAAAATTAAACAACAACTTGATAGTAAAACGCTTGTAATAGATTTAACAACGCATAATAAAAATGGTGCTTTAAAAATGGATAAAGTTTTTAAATCAAAAAAAATAAATTATAATTTTTGCGGAGTAATGGGAGGTCCAGTTCAAAGTGAGCAGGGTATATTAGGTGGTATTTATGGTGGTAAAAAAAATAATTTTTTAAAATGTAAAAAATACCTTAATTCTTTTTGTAAGTCAGTTTTTAATTTTGGAGATGTGTCAAAGGCATCTTCTGCAAAATTATTATCTAACTTTTTATCATTAATGACTACCACTAGTGTCATTGAATTTTTTAAGTCTGCTAAAAAATTAGACATTGATATTAAGCTCTTATGTGATGTTGCTAGATTGGGTTCTGGAAATTCAGGAGCTTTAGATAGAATTGCAGATAAAGCTATAAAAGGTAATTACAAAGGATATGTTTTTTCTGTAGATAATACATATAAAGATTTAAATTATATTAATGATCTTGTTTCTGATTTACCAAATGCTAATAAACTCTCAAGAATAGCAAAGTCATTTTACAAACAAGCTTCAATAAAAGGATTTGGTAATTTACTTGTTAGCGAATTAATTGATAAGGAAAAATATTAATAAATGGATAAGCTAGTTCCAATTATTTATATGATTGGGGTGCTCTTATTAGTTCTACCTTCTTTTTTAAGCTCTAATAGTAATTTAAAAACTTTTTTTACTAACTTATCTATTTGGGTAGCTATTGTATTAGTTGTTTTATCTTTTTATTTTGCTTACAATTATTTTTTCTAAAATATTGAAAAAATATTAATTCATTTAGTTGTAGACTTAGCTCAAACAAATATTTATACGAATTTTCCATGTCGATTCAAGTTGTTTCAAAATCAAGAAGATTGAGAAGTACAATATATTCTTCTCGTATTGAGAAACAGGGGGTTAAGTCATATACAATCTATAATCATATGCTTCTACCTGCGAGTTTTGGAGATACTTTAGAAGATTCCTATAATCACCTTAAAGAACATGTGCAGGTTTGGGATGTTGCTGCTGAAAGACAAATAGAAATCAAAGGTAAGGATGCATACCAACTTGTACAATTAATGACATGTAGAGACCTTAGTAAGGCTAAAGCAGGTAAATGTTATTATTCCCCTATAATCGATGAAAATGGAGGGATGATAAATGATCCTGTAATACTTAAGTTTGATGATGAAAGATGGTGGATATCAATTGCTGATTCAGATCTTATGTTATTCGCCAAAGGTCTTGCTATAGGAAAAAAATTTGATGTTTCAATTTCTGAACCCGATGTAAATATTATGGCTGTACAAGGTCCTAAGGCTTTTAATTTATTAGAGAAAATTTTTGGAAATGAAATTTTAGATTTAAAATTTTATAATTTTAAATATTTTAATTTTAAAAATTCTAAACATTTAATTGCTCGTTCTGGTTGGTCAAAACAAGGTGGCGTTGAAATTTATGTTGAAGATACAAAGTCAGGCTTAGAATTATATGATTTATTATTTGAAGAGGGGAAAGAATTTAATGTTAAACCTGGATGCCCTCATTTAATTGAAAGAATAGAAGGTGCATTATTATCATATGGAAATGATATGGATATTAATGATAATCCTCTAGAATGTGGATTAGATAAATTTGTTAATCTTGATAATGATTTAAATTTCTTGGGTAAAGAAAAATTAATTAAAATTAAAGAGACGGGAATAGAAAAAAAAATTATGGGAGTAAAAATTAATTTAGATAAAATAAATCTAAGATCTACTATTGATTTAAAAATAGATGGTAAGATAATAGGTGAAGTTAGATCTGCCGTTTATTCACCAACATTCAAAAAAGTCATTGGTATTGCTATGATAAATAAGCCATATTTTTTATCTAATCACAAATTTGATATCGTTGTAAACGATAAAGAATGTACTGGAGAAATTTGCGATTTACCATTTATATAAATAATTTTTATGACTAATAATACTAAGGCTATAATATTAGCATTAGTAGCTTCTGTTTCTGGAGTTACGATGAATGTATTATTAAAAATTTCACTTGATGATGTAAATGTTTATACAGCAGGTTTTTTAAGATTTTTTTTTGGATTTATTTTAATTTCTCCTTTTATTTTTTATTATCAATTTCAAAACTTTAAAACTCCAAATTTGAAAATACATTTAACAAGAGGTATTCTAAATATTCCTATGATGCTACTAGGATTTTCTGCTTTAAAATTTATTCCTTTGGAGCAGATTAAAGCGATTACATTTGTAAGTCCAATTATCGTAGTTATACTCAGTGTAATTTTTCTAAAAGAAAAAATTTATCTTATTCGTATAGTGGCATTAATAATTGGATTAATTGGTGTGCTTGTAATTTTAAGGCCTGGTATAGTAAGCATAAATGTAGGTGCATATATGGTTTTGTGTTCTTGTTCTATATGGTCAGTAGTAGTTATAATTACAAAATTTGCCGCAAGAGTAGACAGTCCTTTTACAATTCTTTCTTATCAATACACTATTGTAACATTATTATCTTTTCCAATAGCACTTTACTTTTGGCAATCACCATCGATAGAAACTATTTATTATCTAATCTGTGCAGGTATAGCTGGAACAATTGTTCATTTATGTATTAATACAGCTTACAAACTTACAGACTTATCCGTCCTTCAGCCTGTTAATTTTTCAAGATTATTAATTGCTTCTTTATTTGGTTTTTTAATTTTTGATGAAATTCCTGATATTTGGACGATAATTGGTGGTTTAATAATTTTTTCTTCAATATTAATTATAACATACAGGGAAAATTATTTAAAAAAAGATATCGCAAAGCATTCTATTCCTATTAAGCTTTAATTTATTTAATGAATAATAATATTAAAGCAATTTTGTTGACTGCTTCAGCTTCTTTCTTTGCAGTATTAATGGAAGGGTTAATTAGAGCAGCTCAATATGACTCTAATGTTTATACTATTGGTTTCTTAAGATTTTTTTTTGGTTTTATAATTATTTTTCCATATTTACTAAAAAATAATTTTGTAAATTATAAAACTAAAAATCTAAAATTCTATCTTCTTCGTGGATTATTTAATATCCCTGTTATGATTTTAGGATTTGGTGCTCTTATTTATGTTCCACTTGAACAGTTTAAGGCAATGAATTTTCTAAGCCCTATACTTGTAGTTTTACTAAGTTTTTTAATTTTTAGAGAAAAAATTTACAACTATCGTATCTTAGCTTTAGTTATAGGATTTATAGGTACATTGATAATTATAAGACCAGGTATTGTTCAGTTTAATGTAGGAACAGTAATGGTTTTAGTTTCTCTTGTATTCTGGTCTTTTATAATAATTTTATCAAAATTTGTTTCAAAAGATGATTCTCCAATTACTATGGTGACTTACCAGTATACATTAATGACAATTTTTGCATTACCACTTGCGCTATTTTTTTGGGAAACTCCCTCTTTAACTTCAATAATTTATGTATTTATAGGTGCAATCTCTGGAACAATTTTACATTTGTGTCTTGGTTTAGCATACAAATATGCTGATTTATCAGTTACACAGCCAATTTGGTTTACAGGTTTAATTTTTGGATCTGGTATTGGTTATTTTTCTTTTAATGAAATACCTGATTTGTGGACATGGATAGGAGGTATTGTTGTATTTTCCTCTGTTCTTTTAATCACTTACCGTGAAAGAAATAATGCCAAAATATCGAAAAATAGCAATATTAATACCATAAACAATTAAATTAAAATAATGATAGTTATTATTTCAATTTACTAGTAATTTTTTTTATTTTAGTTAATATTTACTTAATAAAATATTGGGAGGTAATATGAAATTACTTATTAAATTATTTTTAATTTCTTTAACTATTCTTCCTTTCGCTAAAACTTCTTACGCTGAAGAATTAATTATTTGGAGTAGAGGTGGATGGTCTGATTGGATGGTTGAGGGTTTTAATAAAAAAATGGCTGATGAAGGAAAAGATATTGTCGCTATTAATAACTTAATTGGACACGCTGACTTTCAGGTCAAATTTACTGCCGCTCTAGCCGCTGGTGAAAGAGTTGATGTTGCAAATATAGATTTAATTAATGTACCTTATTATGCTGCAATTGGAGCTTTAGAAGACATGACTGATTTTTTAAAGTCACAACCATATTATGATCAATTAAATGGTCCAATGCTTGCACTAGGTAGTTATGATGGCACACACTTTGCTGCACCAAATGCTGCTGACGTATCAGGATATGTTTATAATAAAAAACTTATGCCAACTCCTCCTAAGGATTGGGCAGAGATGGCAAGTATGTGCGAAGACTTTGCTGCAAAAGGACAGCTAATGATGGCATGGCCTTCAAAAAGTTATGGCGGCATGATCTTTACAGGTATGCCAGTTGCCTGGGCAAATGGTGGTTCATGGGTTAGTAAAGATGGTAAAACAGCCGAGTTAAATCATCCAAAAACAGTTGAATGGTTTAAGCATTACCAAAATTTAATTAATATTGGTTGTGTGCCAGAAAACGTTGATGTTTGGGATTGGCCAGATAAACAAGATGGTTTCTTAGCAGGTGATATTGCAATGATTGGTACAGGAAACTTCATGATTAATGTTGTTAAAGATCACACAGAAAAAGTAGATGCTGGATTTACAGCATTTATGGGTAGTGATGGTTCTAGTAACTCAGCATTTATTGGAGGCGACTTAATTGCAATTCCAGTTACAACTGGTGCTAAAGAAGCGGCCCTTGAGTACATTGAATATGTATTATCTGAGGCTGGTCAAATCGAAGTGTATACTAAAAATGGTGGTATACCAATTCGTGCTGATCTGTTTGAAGGTAATCCATACCTAACAGATGATCACATGGTATTTGCTAATGCATCTACAGTTGGAGATGTTCCATATACTACTGTTTATCAAGAGTTAATGGATCCATGGCAAGTTGCAAATCAAAGAATTTTTGCTGGTGAAGATGTACAGACAGTTCTTGATGAGCAAAATGCAATCATGCAAAAAATTATTGATGCTGGTCATTAATATATAAAGTATTGTAGGCGAAACTTATGAGTAGATTACGAAAAGAACAACTTGTCGGTCTTTTAATGGTTTCGCCTGCATTAATCTTACTTGCAGTTTTTTTTCTTTACCCACTTGTAAATTCTTTTTACATGTCTTTTCACAAGTGGCCACTTTTTGGAAAACCAAAGTGGGTAGGCCTAGATAACTATATTTTTATGTTCCAGGATGAACGTTTTTGGGAATCATTAAAATTTACTTTTGTTTATACTTTGACTGTAACACCAATGCTATTTGTTGTTGCTCTTGGAACTGCGCTTTTATGTAACGCAAAAGCTTGGGGAACGACTTTCTTTAGAAGTATTTATTTTTTACCTGTAGTTATGTCTTTTGCCACAGCTAGTTATGTGTGGTTATGGCTTTATAGTGAAATGTATGGAGTTATTATTTATGCATTAGAATTTTTTGGTTTTGGTGGAGAAAAGAAAAATCTTAATGTTTGGAAAACAGGCACATCATCAATGTGGGCTGTTAATGCTATGGTCACATGGAAATTTTCTGGCATCCAAATGATTATTTTGATAGCCGGATTACAAGCTATACGAGATGATTATTATGAAGCATCTAAATTAATGGGAGCCTCACGATGGCAAACAATTTGGAATGTAACACTTCCTCTTCTAAGACCTTCAATTGCTCTAGCATTAATTTTATCCATAGCTGGTTCAATTCAAGCCTATGAACAATTTGTCATCATGACAAGAGGCGGTCCTTCAAATTCTACTAAAACACTTGTTATGCATACGGTTGATATGGGATTTGATTATTTTAAATTAGGTCCTGCAGCTTCTCTTGGTGTAATCATTATGATAATACTTTTTATTCTCACTGTAATTCAATTACGTTTGTTTAGAAAGAATTACTAAGTGAGACGTTACTCATCAGATTGGTATTGGTATTATGCAATTAACTATACCTTAGTTATAATAATTATTTTTCCAATTTATTGGACACTTATTTCATCATTTAAAAAGCCAAGTGAATTAATTACTAGTGAACCTACTTTCTATCCTCATGATTTAACTCTTCAGTATTATGATCAAATTTGGAATTTTGATAGACTCAAAAGACTTCAAGATACTGAAACAGAAGAATCAGATTCTTCTGGTGTTGAAATTGAAAGCAAATTTCGACTTGATGGTGAAGGTGTTAAAAGACCTTTTATAAATAGTGCAATAGTATCAGCTGGAACAATTATACTAACTATTATAGTTTGTACCTTTGGTGGTTACGCTCTTACTGTTTTAAAAACTCCTTTAAAAAATTTTTTTTTCTTGTTAGTAATTTTACCAATTTTAATTCCAGGTATTTCTCTAATAATACCTCTCTACAAGTTATTAAAAGATTTAGGACTTACTAATTCTCATTTAGGTTTAATCTTAATTCATACTTGTGGAATGTTGCCTTTAGGAATCTTTATGATGAGAAATGCATTTAACAGCATACCTTCCTCATTAAGAGAGGTAGCAATGCTTGAAGGTTCAAGCGAATTAAAAATTATTACTTCTGTTATGTTACCGTTAGCAATTCCTGGCCTTTTAACAGTTATGGTTTTTGCAATGTATGTCTCTTGGAATGATTATATTTATGCATTTATATTTATAAATTCACCTGAAAATACAATGTTAAACATTTCATTAATGAAAATTGCATTAGGTGGATCTCAATTTGAAATGAAATGGGGAAGTTTAACTGCAGGTTCAATTGTTAGTTTTCTTCCAATAATAATTTTTTATACTTTTCTTCAACAATATTTCGTAAGAGGAGTTACAGGAAGCGCAGTAAAAGAATAGGGGGGATGTATGTATTCTGTAGATTTAAAAAATGTTACAAAAAGATGGGGTGATGTTACTGCTGTAGATCAAGTAAATCTCCATATTAATGAGGGCGAATTTGTAGTTCTTTTAGGACCCTCAGGTTGTGGTAAAACAACTACTATGCGTCTTGTAGCTGGTTTAGAAGATATAACTGATGGTGAGATAAAAATTGGTGACGAAGTTGTAAACGATGTTGATCCAAGAAAAAGAGATGTATCAATGGTATTTCAAAATTATAGTCTTTTCCCTCACATGACTGTTAGAAATAATATTGCCTATCCTTTAAAAATGAAAAAAATCCCTAGTTCAGAGCACGATAAACTTATTAAAGAAGTTTCATCTCTTGTCGAATTACAAGATCTATTACATCGTAAACCAGCAGAATTGTCCGGTGGACAAAGACAACGTGTAGCACTCGCTAGAGCTATTGTTCGTCAACCTCGAGTATTTTTAATGGATGAACCATTATCAAATCTTGATGCAATTTTAAGAGTTACCACGAGAGCAGAATTAAAAAATCTTCATCACCGACTTGGTGTTACAACAATTTATGTAACCCACGATCAAGTAGAGGCGATGACACTTGCAAATAGAATTGCTGTTATGAATCATGGTAAACTTTTGCAGTTTGATAAACCACAGGTAATATTTGATGATCCTTCTTCTAAATTTGTTGCTGGTTTTATTGGTTCACCTGCAATGAATTTGATTGATGGTCGTATAGAAAATAAAAAATTTATTTCTGATAGTTTAATAACATCTTTTGATATTGATTATGAAGGTGATATTACCCTTGGAGTCAGACCTGATAAAATTCAAATAGTTAATGATACTGATACAAATAATGGATCTGCTAAAGTTTATTCTGTCGAATTAAC
>OCZA010000688.1_pt1 | contig 11249 bp, 11 predicted proteins | sample 1539021 | NCBI WGS metagenome assembly OCZA01 (sample SAMEA2619376, study PRJEB22493) | marine metagenome | biome: marine biome (ENVO:00000447); feature: surface water layer (ENVO:00002042); material: "saline water (ENVO:00002010), including plankton (ENVO:xxxxxxxx)" | depth 5 m | reverse complement strand
TATCGGGTTTATGGGTTCTCTTCAACCAACATACTTAGATCGGTTAGGCTTAAGCGAAGATATCTATATTTTCTCTTTAGACCTTGAGGGTCTTCAGAAAAATGTCTCTTCCTCTTATAAAGAATTTTCAAAATTTCCTTCAAGCTCAAGAGATTTGTCATTTATCGTAAATAAAAGTATTGCTTCTTCATCAATTGAGAATGTTATTAAATCCGCAGCGGGCAAATTCTTTAAAGATATTGAAATATTCGATGTTTATGAAGGGAAAGGCATTGAAGAAGAGAAAAAAAGTATAGCCATTTCAGTTTCTTGGCAATCAACCAAACAGACACTCAAAGACTATGATATTGATTCCGCTGTAGAAAGAATAGTAAACTCGATGAAAAAAGAATTGGGTGGAGAATTAAGAGTTTAAATGAATAGAACTATCACCAAAGCAGATATTGTTGAGCATCTTCATGATGAGCTTGGATTAAATAAGAGTGAATGTAAGCAACTGGTAGAGGACTTTTTTCAAGAAATTAGAGATTCTCTAATCAATAATGAGGCAGTTAAATTATCTGGTTTCGGCAATTTCGAATTAATAGATAAAAAAGCAAGACCTGGAAGGAACCCTAAAACAGGTGAAAATGTAACAATCAAAGCCAGAAGAGTAGTTACCTTTAGAGCTGGTAACAAATTAAGGCAAAAAATAGCTTCATTTGATGAGTAAGGCGCTTAATCAAGAGAAAAAATATTACTCCATTACTGAAGTTGCTGAACTCTGCAAAGTAAAAGCTCATACTTTAAGGTTTTGGGAAAAGGAATTTAAGGATTTAAAGCCCATCACTCGTAAAGGCAATAGAAGGTATTATCAAAACGAAGATATCCAACTTATTAAGCAGATACATTCTTTGTTGTATCAAGAGGGTATGACAATTGCAGGTGCAAAAAGGAATTTAAAATCTTCTTTTCAAGAACAGAGAAAGGATGGAAGAATTCAAAATATGCTTGAAGATCTTGAAGGACTTCTTGCTGAAATCAAATAATCGGGGCGTGGCGCAGTCTGGTAGCGCACCACACTGGGGGTGTGGTGGTCGCTGGTTCAAATCCAGCCGTCCCGACCATATTGAAAAACTAATGGTTTAAAAGGATTACTTTCCCTTCTTCAGCCATTCTTTTTTGAGCTTCTTCAGTGACACCAAGACGATCAAGTATTTCTTTGCTATGTTCTCCTAATTTTGGTGCTGGTCTTTTTATTTTGCTTGGCGTGCCTTCAAATAAAGCTGCGGGCCTTGCTTGCCTGACTTCCCCAAATCCATCATATTTGTCCCTAAGAATTGTTTGATTGGCAATAATTTGTTCATGATCCATTAATTCCATTCTGTCCAATAAAGGAGCACTTGGCACACCTTCTGTTTGAAATCTATCTAATATTTCTTCACTATCCCATTTTTTAATCTCTTCTCCTGTTATTTTTTTTCTTTCCTCTGAATTAATTACCCTGGCTGCAGAGGTGGCAAATCTTTCGTCTTCTATGAGATCTTCCATATTTAGTGCATTACACATTCCTTTCCATTCAGCATCCGAGACAGCTCCGGCAGTTATATATCTATCTTTTGCCTTATATATAAGATCTTGAGATCCCTGCAACTTCCTAACATCGAATTCATTATCTTTAAAAACTAAACCTGTCATTCCTTCGGGCCAAAAGAAAGCAACAACGGAATCAAGCATAGAGAGTTTGATATGTTGGCCTTCAGAATTTTTCTCTCTTGCATAGAGTGCTGATGAGACAGCTTGTGCAGCAGTAAGAGATGTAACCTTATCAGCTATAACTATTCTGAACATTTTTGGCTCTCCAGAATTCCTATCAGCTTGGATATCTGTAGCACCCGACAAGGCTTGAATCACCGGATCATAAACTCTTGACTGCGCATATGGACCTTTATTGCCAAAGCCACTAATTGAGAGATATATTAAATTTGGATTTATTTTTTTTAATTCATCATAACCAAAACCCATTCTATCCGTAGTTCCAGGCCTGAAGTTTTGCATAAAAACATCCGACTCCTTGATTAGTTTGATAAGTACTTCTTTTCCTTCTGCTGATTTAAGATCTATTGCTAGAGATTTTTTCCCCCTGTTACACGAATAAAAAGGGGCATTTACTCCATTATAAGGAGCTGCCATATGCCTAAGCTGTTCTCCTCCCAGCGGTTCTACCTTTATCACTTCTGCTCCCTGATCGGCTAAGATCATCGCTCCCATAGGTCCAGAAATCATACTGGTCAAATCAATTATTTTTACTCCTTCAAGTGGCCCCGTCATATCTTTGTCTTGTAATTTATGTCAAAAGCAGTTTTATATGCTTCTCTATTTCTAGTTGATTCATGATACCTTGACACATTCAATGGTAAATTAAATTCATAGGCTTCTGCCCAATCAAGGCATGTAGTGAGAAGAATATCAGCTAAACCGAAATCATAACCGAATAAAGTATCTTGATAACTCAAGATATTTTCTATAATGGCAAGATATTTTTCAAAATAGTTACGACAACTTTCAACTACTTTTGGAGAATCTCCATATATATCTTTTAAGTCGAAGTGCCTTCTCATCACGTACAGAGATGTTTCGTCTAATTCACCATATATAAAATTGCACCACTCGTCTTCTAGAGCCATAGTCTTATCATCTTGAGGTGAGAAAATATTTTTTGAATTACTAATTCTTCGAAGATATCTACATATTGCTACACTTTCTGACAAGATAAAATCATCATGTTTGAGAAGGGGTATTTTTTGTTTCGTATTGAGCTTTGTAAATTCTTTCGTTTGAGTCTCTCCGGTTCTTGGACCTATGGGAAATAGCTTATATTCGAGACCTAATTCTTCAGCCATCCAGATTGGTCTGAGAGTTCTTGCAGTTCCAGCTCCCCAGATTTCTAAATTTAAATTCAAATTCATTTCCTAAAACTTTAATTTCATATTAGACGAATAATGAAAAAGATGGAAATTCAATGCTTAAAAACTTAACAATATTATTTTATATTTTTTTCTCTTTACTACTATACAAATTATTTATATGTGTATATAATTGTCATCAATATCTAGAAACGTTTAATTCTCCCCAGAAAAAAACCTCTCCAAGGTAAGCAATCTAGATATTAAAGTAACTGAGAGACGTTTAATTCTCCCCAGAAAAACCTCTCCAAGGTAACTCACTCAGTTCAAAAAGTAAGATGTAGCTGTCACCCATTTTAGCTGCACTAGCGAAAATCAAGCTACATCTTACTATCTATGGTAGGTGGGGCTTTAAAATTAATTTTTGGTTGGGCGCAGCAAAAAGTTTCATCTACCACCCTTTACTCTAAAGCAATCAGTTAAACTACCCCTTATGGATGATTCCCAAATACTAGAATCTTTTAATTCTAAAACTGCACCGTGCACTGATACCTTAGGCGCCAAAGTAATAAGTTTTTGCTCCGAACCTCCTTTTATCGAGATGGAATTTCAGGCTATTTATGACTTTACACATTCTAATGGTCAAGTAGTTCAAGGTGGTTTCGTTACAGGAATGTTAGATGCACCTATGGCTCATTTATTGATGGGCTTATTTGATTTTAAGATTATTCCTATGACATTAGATATAAATGTCAGTTTTTTAGCCCCTACGAGACAGGGAAAACTCGTTGCTTCGGCAGAAGTTCTTCAGTTAGGGAAAAGCACTGCTTTCATGACAAGCAAACTCAAACAAGAGGGTACGCTTGTAGCAAGTTCTACTTCTACTGTGCGATTAGTTCCAACTAAATAATTAGCTAAACTCCAAAATCCCATGAAAGGCCATCATGGTATCTATTTAAGATTTCTTTAGCTATTAAGATTCTATGAACTTCATCTGGCCCATCAGCAAGTCTTAATGTTCTGAAACCCTGATACATTCCTGCTAGTGGAGTATCGCTAGATACTCCTCTCCAACCATGAATCTGAATGGCCCTATCAACAACTCTAGTTCCTGCTGCAGGTACAAATACCTTGATAGCCGATATGTCTACCCTTGCATCACCTTCTTTGTCCATAATCTCAGAGCAATGAATTGTCATTAGTCTTGAAGCCTGAATATCCATATAGGAGTCAGCAATAAACCCTTGAATGAACTGTTTAGTCTCTAATTTACCTCCATGAACTTCTCTTTCAGTAGAATATTTAACCATTATGTCAAACGCTCTCCACATCTGTCCGATCGTATTCATACAGTGATAGACTCTTCCTGCTCCTAGTCTATCTTGTGCGGCTTGGTGCCCTGAACCTCTTGCGCCTAAAGCATTTTCAAGTGGCACTCTTACATTTTCATATTTTATTTCCATATGATCCCCGCCAGTATGACCCCATATTGGAACTGATCTAACTTTCGTAAGTCCTGGAGAATCTGTAGGTACAATAATTTGTGTCATTTTAGAATTAGCCCCACCTTCATCACCGTCATCTTCAGTCTTGCACATGACAACTAAGAAATCCGCTCTGTTACCATTCGAGGTCATAATTTTATGACCATTGATTACCCATTCGTCTCCTTCCTTAACAGCCGTTGTTTTAAGTGACCTTGGATCGGATCCCGCTGAATCAGGCTCTGTCATTGAAAAACCGGACTCCATTTCTTGGTTAATTAATGGAATAAGCCATTTTTTCTTTTGTTCATCTGTTCCATATTTAACAAGAATTTTTTGATTACCAGAATTAGGTGCGATTACTCCGAAGAGTCTATTTCCTAATGGAGACCAAGCAAGGATTTCGTTCATGTAAGCTAACTCTAGAAAGCCATTATCCATTCCACCGTATTCAGAAGGTAGATGAGGAGCCCACAAACCTTGTTTTTTTACTTCTTCATTAATTTCTTTTCTTAGTTTTTTAGACTTATCTCCGCCGGAATAAATAGTTGCTTCGTTGGGTATAATTCTATTTGCAACTATATCAGCTGTTCTAAGACGTATATCATTGATCTCTTCGGAGAGAGTTGGAATTGGTGATATTTGCATTTTCGATCTCCTTATTTAACCTGTTTTAGGCTATTAATTTACGTAACAAACATTACTCATGCAAGCATTAAAGTATGGAAGTAATTAGTTCTTTTAATGCTTATAATAACTACGACTTAATAAAATTAAAAAAATGATAAAAGAAAAATCTGTATTGGTTTTGGGAGTAGGACCCGATCAAGGTTTAGGTGTAGCTCTGTGCAAGCAATTTGCTGAAGAAGGTTATAAAGTTTTTGGTTGTGGAAGAAGTAAGGAGAACATGGATGCTCTTAAAGATGTAAAAGTTTCAAAAGGCTCCATAGAAGGAATAGTTGGTGATGTGACTAGTCCAGAAGATGTATCGAATATATTTTCTACATTAGATAAATCAGGGGTAAAGCTAGAATCTGTTATTTACAATGCAGGCAATAATAATGCTAAACCTTTTCTAGAAATGGATTTAGATTTTTTTCAGGACTTATGGGAGGTCTGTGCTAAAGGAGCTTTCTTAATTTCTCAGCAGGCTATTCCAAGACTTTTAGACGGCGGAGGTTCACTTCTTTTTACCGGAGCCACTGCATCTATTAGATCTAAACCTCCATTCACTGCTTTTGCAGCAGCAAAGAGTGCTGAAAGATCTTTGGCTCAAGGACTTGCAAAGGAGTTTGGACCTCAGGGGATACATGTAGCTCATGTAATAATTGATGGCATTATAGACGGAGACAAAGTGAACCTTAGGTTTCCTGATTTCGCAAAATCTAAAGGAGAAGATGGGAAGCTCAATATAGATAGTATTGCTGAAAATTTTCTGATGCTGCATAAACAAAAGAAGAGTACATGGTCTTTTGAGATAGATTTGAGACCGTGGTCAGAAAATTGGTAAATTGAAAAATTAGGGGAGAAAATGAAAAAAATATTAGCCATAGGTTGTTTCTTGGCTCTCATCTACGGATGTGGGAGCACAAATGAAGAAGACTTGCTGAGAAATATTACGCAAGGACAATTGATAGGCGTAGAAGCCAATAATAATACATATGCCTGGAAGGGAATTCCTTTTGCGCAACCTCCAGTAGAGGAATTAAGATGGAAGGCTCCCTTAGCTCCATTCAAGTTCGACTCAATATTTGATGCATCAAAATTCGCAGACATATGTTTTCAAAGAGATGGAGTGATGACAGGCAATGAAGGAGGATGGTCAGGATCAGAGGATTGTCTGTATCTTAATGTCTGGACACCCGATTGGTCTACGGAAGACATAAAAAGTAAAAAAGCGCCTGTCATGATGTGGATTCATGGAGGAGGAAATACCATTGGTTCTGCTGACACATATGATCCATCTCATATAGTATCAAAACATAATGTTATCGTAGTTACAGTTCAGTATAGGATGTCTAATTTAGGCTGGTTTAGGCACCCTTCGCTCAGACAAGAAAACTCTTCAGAAGAAGATAACTCAGGTAATTTTGGCACCTTAGATAACATAATTGCCCTTAAATGGATTAGTGAAAATATCCAGAATTTTGGAGGAGATCGAGATAACGTAACTATATATGGTGAGTCAGCTGGCGGTCATAATGTAGCTGCAATATATGCCTCTCCTTTGGCAAATGGACTATTTCATAAGGCTATAGTTCAAAGCGGCATACTTTCTCACTCTTCTGTAATTGATGCTGAGTCTTACTATCCAGAGAGTGGTATTTCTGGAATACAAAGCTCTAAAGAAATAATAAATAGACTTATGCTTAACGATGGAACTGTTGATAGTCTCCAAGAAGGCAGAGATAAACAGAACTCAATGGATTTAAATGATTTAGAAAGTTATCTAAGAGACAAGTCACCTGAAGAACTATTAATAGCTTATTCTGATGCAAGACCAAAAAAAGGAGGTATGACCAGAGCATTCAATGATGGTTATGTAATAAGAAAAGAAGGTATTTACGAAACTTTTGTAAATAACAAGCTTCCAAGAGTACCCATTATGCTCGGGACTACCAGGTATGAAACTAAATTATTCAATATGCGAAATCCTGACTTTGTTAAATGGGGAGAAGGGGAGGGTTTCATCGCAAGAACGCTTTCACAATTTGGTATTGATCAGCTTCCGTTAGAAATATTAAGACCAGATTATTACAATGCAATAAATCAATATGCCTCTGATTCATGGAAGGAGAGGGCGGTTGATTCTCCGTCACGAGATCTTACAAATACAGGTTATAAAAGTACTTTTGCTTATAGATTTGATTGGGATGAGTTACCAAATGTTTTAGGGATGGATTTCGCAGAACTCATTGGGTCAGCTCATGCTATGGAATTATTATTTCTATTTCCTGCTGGACTAGAAAATATAATAGTTAAAAATTTAGTTATCGAAGATCAAGAAAGTGTAACTAAGTTATCTGATCAAATGATGTCGTATTGGGCAGAGTTTGCTTATTCTGGTAGCCCAGGCAAAGGAAGGTCAAACGATTTACCTGAGTGGACTGCATGGTCAGATCAGGACAAGTATATGATTTTAGACTCAGAGCTAGACCAAGGCCTTATCATGTCAGATGATGAAATTACAACAAGTTCAATCGTTAGTAATTTAGAGAAGGATACTCGATTAACTTTAGTAGAGAAGTGTGAATCTCTTTTTGCGCTAACCTATGGAGAAGATCTACCTCAAGAAACATTCGATGGTTTTAGCGACGGGTATTGTTTATCATTGGATTATTCGGAGTTACTTAAAAGGATTGAAAATAGAGGAGATAATGATGACCAAGAAAGTTGATTTTTATTTTGATTTTGCTAGCCCTAATGCTTATTTAAGCCATAAGGTAATGCAATCTATAAAGGAGAGAACAGGAGCTGAAATTAACTATATTCCAGTTTTGTTGGGCGGCATTTTCAAACTTACAAATAACAAACCCCCAATGGAACAGTTCTTCGGGGTAAAGAATAAAAATGAATACCAAAATATCGAAATGCAACGTTTCATACAAAGATACGGATTGGATAAATTCCAAATGAATCCTCATTTTCCTGTAATAAGCTTACAAATTATCAGAGGTGCTGTGGCTGCTGATATGGATGGTTATCTAGAAGACTATATAGATAAGATTTTGGTTCATATGTGGGAGGAGCCCAAAAAAATGGATGATCCAGAAGTTATTAAAGCTGCCTTCGAAGAGTCCGGACTTGATGCAGATAAATTGATGAATCAGATGCAAGATCCAGAGGTGAAAGCAAAATTAATATCAAATACTGAAGCAGCAGCAGAGAGAGGAGTTTTTGGAATACCCACCTTTTTTGTAGAGGATGAAATGTATTTCGGTAAAGATAATTTATGGCAAGTGGAGGAGAAACTTGGTGAATAAGCTTCTTACGCCTTTAGGTTTCACTAGAGGACCTGACATGAAGAACAGGTTTATGCTAGCTCCCTTAACGAATTCTCAGAGCCATGAAGATGGCATAATGTCTGAAGAGGAATTCCATTGGTTAACGATGAGAGCAAAAGGAGGTTTCGGACTAACCATGACTTGTGCTTCTCATATACAGGCTATAGGTAAAGGTTTTCCTGGTCAAATGGGTGTATTTTCTGATGATCACTTAGAAGGTTTAACTAGGTTAGCCAATGAAATTAATGATCAGGATAGCCTTTCAATTGTGCAATTGCATCACGCTGGTATGCGCTCTCCAAAAGAACTGATTGGTGAAGATCCAGTTTGCCCTTCTGATAATGAGGAGTTTTCAGCACGTGCATTAACTTTAGATGAGGTAAAAATCCTCAGAGATGATTTCATAGCTGGAGCAGTGAGATCTGAGAAAGCGGGTTTTGATGGAGTAGAACTTCACGGTGCTCATGGTTATATTATCTGTCAGTTTTTAAGTGATGAGGTCAACCTCAGGGATGATGAATATGGAGGTGATTTGGAAGGGAGAGCCCGTTTACTTAATGAAATAATTGATGGTGTCAGATCAGAATGTTCCAGTGAATTTATGCTCGGTGTTAGATTATCTTCCGAAAGATTTGGCATAAAGTTAGGAGAATCTAAACAACTGGCTGAAGAGCTCATGGTGTCGAATAAACTAGATTTCTTGGACATGTCTTTATGGGATTCATTTAAAGAGCCTCAAGAAGAAGAATTTAAAGGTAAATCATTGTTACAACATTTTGCTGAACTTAAAAAAGGAAATACTAGATTAGGCGTTGCGGGCAATATCAGAACTCCACAAGATGCAACTCGTGCTATGGAAGAAGATATCGATTGGATAATGTTAGGTAGAGCCGCAATATTGAATCATAACTTTCCGGAACTTTATGCAGAAAACCCAGAATTTGAAACTCCAGTCATTCCTGTATCAGTTGAATATCTAGCTGGTGAGGGTCTGTCCCCAAAATTTATCAATTACATGTCTAATTGGGGATTTGTTGATGGCTATGACGATAAAATGAAAGAAGCTCTCACAAAAGCTTAATTCAAAAAGCTATCGTCTTTCTCTACCATAAGGTCATATATAGGTTGGTAGCTTGCCCACATTCCAAAAGGTGAGCCCACCTGACCTCTAGTTACTTCTGCCACGTCATCAGGAATTCTTTGCATCTGTCCAACATTCTCTGCTAGCAGCTGAGATTGGCAGCATCGATCCATTGAAAGGAATCCCCAGGCAGCTTCATCAACAGTTTTTCCAGTTGTTAAAAGTCCATGATTTTTTAATATAGCTGCTTTTTTATTCCCCAATGCTTCTGCAATTCTATCTCCCTCACTTGTCTCAAGAACAACTCCTGTAAAGTCATCAAAAAGGACATGATTGTCATAAAAAGCACAAGAATCTTGAGTTATTGGTTCTAATAACCTACCCATCGATGAAAAAGTTTTTCCATACATTGAATGAGAATGTGCTGCTGCATTAAGATCAGGATGGTTCATATGAAGTCTGGAATGGATAGCAAAAGCTGCATTGTTGACAGGCCTATCCCCAATTACAATATCTCCATCATGACTTACTAGCAATAAATCAGATACTTTCATTTGCCCGAAGTGCACTCCAAAAGGATTAACCCAGAAATGATCCTTATGTTCCGGATCTCTTAATGTTATGTGGCCAGCAAGTCCTTCATCGAAACCAAAGTGAGCAAACATACGAAAAGCACTCGCTAATCTTTCAAGACCATGCCTTCTTTCCTCGTCAATTGAATTAAATTCAGGAGGATTTAAGTTACCTCTATTTCTTGGCTCCGTTTTTCCTTTTGTTACATCTATTTCCATCATTTGTTCTCCGATAAAGGTAATAAATTAAATTCAGCTAATTAATCTAGCATATTTGCTAAAATATAACTCATACTACAAAAAATATAAAAGAATTTCATGGCAACAAAGAATTACAGGATTGAAAAAGATAGCTTAGGTGAAGTAAGGGTTCCTAGAAAAGCTCTTTGGGGAGCGCAAACGCAAAGAGCGGTTAATAACTTCCCAATTAGCGGAATAAAAATGGATTTCCCTTTTACCAAGTCTTTCGTCAACTCTTTAGGGTTAATCAAAGATGCAGCATCAAGAGCAAATTTAAAATTGAAACTTCTTCCAGCCAATAAAGCTAAAGCTATATCAAAGGCAGCTAAAGAAGTTTGGCAAGAAAAGCATCATCACGAATTCCCAATAGATGTTTTTCAAACTGGTTCTGGAACTAGTTCAAATATGAATGCTAATGAAGTCATTGCAAATCTAGCAAGCAAGAATTCTAAATTAGAGATAGGACCTAATGACGATGTAAATATGAGTCAAAGTAGTAATGATGTTATCCCAACTGCGATAAAAGTTTCTGCCCATATGGATTTAACTCAAAAACTTTATCCAGCATTAGATAAACTCATAAGTGAAATTGAAAAGAAAGCAGAATCTGTTCAAGGTATAGCAAAAACAGGTAGAACTCATTTGATGGATGCTATGCCAGTAGATTTTTCTGATGAATTGAAAGCATGGTCGAGTCAGTTGACCGCTTCTCGAAAAATGCTTGGAGTCATAGAAGATAGGTTTTTAGAAATGCCTCAAGGAGGTACAGCAGTTGGAAGTGGAATAAATGCTCACAAACAGTTTGCGAAGATCTTTGCAAAAGAGCTCGCTAAATTGTCTGGAAGTAATTGCAAATGCGTTGCCAGTTCTAACTTCTTTCATGAACTCAGCGCACAAGATTGCTCTGTTCAACTCTCAGGCGAATTAAAAAATCTAGCAGTTATTCTGATGAAAATTTCTAATGATTTAAGGTGGATGAACAG
>OCZA010000687.1_pt1 | contig 11264 bp, 11 predicted proteins | sample 1539021 | NCBI WGS metagenome assembly OCZA01 (sample SAMEA2619376, study PRJEB22493) | marine metagenome | biome: marine biome (ENVO:00000447); feature: surface water layer (ENVO:00002042); material: "saline water (ENVO:00002010), including plankton (ENVO:xxxxxxxx)" | depth 5 m | reverse complement strand
AGCAGCTTTAACGGGTATGGGTTGGAGACCAAGATCAATAAAAGTTTGAAGGTAGGATTTAAAAAATATTTTATATGTTTCAACGGCACTTTCATGATCTAAATCAAAACTATAAGCATCTTTCATTAAAAATTCCCTTCCTCTCATAACTCCAAATCGAGGTCTAATTTCGTCACGAAATTTCCATTGAATATGATAAAGATATTTAGGAAGGCCTTTGTATGAATTAACATAGTCGCTAAAAAGATCTGTAATCACTTCCTCATTTGTAGGTCCATATAATAATTCATTATCGTGTCTATCATTAATTCTTAGCATTTCTTTCCCATAGTCAGAGTATCTTCCACTTTTTCTCCACAAGTCAGACGATTGAATGGTAGACATCATCATCTCATTGCACCCTATTTTGTCTTGATTATGTCTAACTATTTTTTCAATATTTTTAAGAACTTTAAAACCGAGAGGGAGCCAAGTATATATACCAGATGTATGTTGACGGATCATAGATGATCTTAACATTAACTGATGTGATATTATTTTAGCTTCTTTGGGTGACTCTTTTAGTGAGTTAAATAATAAATTTGAAAATCTCATTTAAAATATGAGAATATATTATTTTCATATTTAACTAAAAAAAAGGAAATTATTAATGATATTCCTAGAGATATTGAAAACTTAACACCTAAATAGGACTTCTTGGGCATTCCCTCTTCAAACTGAGAGCGTTTTATGGGAAGAATAATCATAAAAATAATCCACCAATTAATAAATAAAAAAAATAAGTATTTCATATTAAAGAAATATGAATAAAAAACTCTGGTTTTAGGGAGAAATTTCTACTAAAAGTTTTTTTAGATATTTCTTCCAACAAATCTTTTAAAATATTTTCATCTATCTCTTCTTTAATGAATAAAATTTTATTTAATAAAATTTCTTTTATTTCTTCTTCTATTATTTCTTTATTAAAGGAAAATGGGAAACCTTTATTATAAATTTGTAATTTAATTATTTCAAAATTTTTACTAAAAATAACATTAATACTAACTATTCCATTATTAAGTATTTTTCCTCTTTCATTTAGAAAGTCCATCTCTTCGATGATGGAGTTTTGAATAACAGGTAATTTTTTAATAATTAATTGTTCAATAATTTTATGATTTTTATTAATGAGATCTATCTGACATATATCACCACTTAATAAAAGTGAAGTTTTTTCAATTTTAAGATCTTTAGCTATTTCCAAATGTTTTTTTAGGTGAAGATATTCACCGTGCATAGGTATAAGAGAAAGGGGTTTTAAAAATTGATAAAATTCTTTAATTTCGGGTATGCCAGGATGTCCAGATACATGTACAAATTCATCTACATCAGTAATAATATTTAAGCCTATAAAGCTAAATGAATTTTTAAGATATGAAATTGATTTTTCATTACCAGGTATTTCCTTAGATGAAAAAATAATATTATCTTTAGGACTTAATTTAATCTGATTGTGAGTATTATTTGCAATCTTAGAGAGAGCAGAATTTTTTTCACCTTGACTGCCAGTACAAATCAAAACAACCTTATCTCGATTATAGTCATCAAATAACTTCTCATTTAGTATTTCAAAGTTATCTATTAATTTTTCTTCGATAGCCGTAGAAATTGCCCTTTTTATACTCCTGCCTACAACAAATATCTTTTTTTTGTGTTTAATAGCATTTGAGATAACAGTTTTTAATCTGGCTATATTAGAAGAAAAGCAAGTAACGACAATCCTACCTTTAAGCTTTTTAAATAATTCATCAAAGGATGGGTCTAATTCTGACTCTGATCTAGATATCTCTTTAACACCAGCATTTGTTGAGTCACCTATTAAAAGATCGACTTTTTCATCTTTTAGTAACTGATAATTATCATAACTAAAAGGATCACCAGTAACTGGATTTTTGTCTATTTTCCAATCACCAGTGTGGTAAATGTTGCCATCTTTAGTCTTAAAGAAAATACCAGATGGATCAGGGATAGAGTGTGTAGTTGGAATTAGCTGGAATGAAAAATTATTGAAAGTAACTTCTTCATAATTTTTAATAATAATAAATTTTTTTTCAAATTCGGGAATTCTTTTAAATTTATGTTTGATATACGCAAAAGTAAAACTATTGCAATAAATAGGGAAATCAATTTTATCAAAATAATATTCTAAACCCCCTACATGGTCCTCATGGGCATGAGTTAAGATCATTGCCTTAGGTTTAATTGTAGAATTTAAAAAGATATGAGGGTCAGGAATTGTTATATCGACTCCCGGTAGTGAGTCATCGGCAAAAGATATCCCTGCATCAACTATTATCTGCTCTCCTTTAAAGGAATATAGATAATTATTGCCACCTATCTCTCCAATTCCACCTATAGAAAGAAAATAAGAACTCTTTTTATTATTTAAAATATCAAATTTGTTCATTTATTTGGTTAAATTATGATAATGAGCAATTCCTAATAAAGTTAGGTCTTCTTTATATAGATATTTAGTTTGCTTATTGAGGATATTGCTAGCATATCCTCCAGTAAATATCACTTTAAATCTGAGCTTATAGATAGAAATTAATTTCTTGATATAGGCCTCAATCATGAGTTTATAGCCAGTATTAAAACCTGACAATAAGGCTCCCTTTGTATCTTTTCCAATAACATCATTTAACTCCTGAAAACTTATACTATTAATACCGGAAGCCAGACTAATTAAATTTGCATAAGATGTTTTGAGCCCTGGCAGTATCGCTCCTCCAAAATATTGACTATTTATAATTAGATCGAGTGTTGTTGCTGTACCTAAATCTATAATAATAAAATTTTTATTCTTTGGATATATTCGGTTAACTGAGAGAACATTTACAAGCCTATCAATACCCAATTGTTTTAAATTAACAGTTTTATGAACATATGATTTTAATAATTTTTTATTTATAAAATGAATTTTTGACTTAGATAATTGTTTTTTTATAATTATATCTAATTCAGGTACAACAGAACAAATATATATATTATCGTATTTATCTAAGTCTTTCTTCAAAGAAAACAAAAGTTTTTTAAAATTATTTTTTGAGTAATCAATATGTTTTACATTACTAACCTTTGAATTATAAAAGGAAGCTTTTTTTAACGATGTATTACCAATATCTATTGCTAAATTCATACAAGCTCTCCAAAAAAAATATTTTTTCTTTTATTCTCAATATCAATTAATAGAGATAAATTATTTTCTACTTTTAAAATTTTAATTTCTTTATTTTGAATTTTAGGGTGTTTTAATTTAAATTTTTTCATCAAATATTTATTTAAGTATTTAACTATATCTTCATTAGAATAATCTAATTTTAATTTGTAATCTAAATAATCAATTAAAGCATTTGAAATATTATAGATTGAAAATTTTTTAGATAATATTTGAGATAATGAAAGGGATAATTTTAAAGGATTATTGTTTACATTGATACCCATACCCACTTGGATATAAGCTTTATCAGAGATAATTTTTGATTTTGAAACAACACCAATTACTTTTTTGTTATCAAAATATAAGTCATTGGGCCATTTATATTGAAGTTTAAGAGAATATTTTATAAGAAAAAATTTATGAATAAGATGGCAAAGAAGAAAACTATTTTTCAATATATCATTTGAATGACATTTTTGATTAATAGTAATATAAATATTACCTTTAGGACTAGACCATTTTTTAGTACCCCTTCCAGTACCTTTTTTTTGAACAAAAGACTGAACTATAAAATTTTTTCTATTTAAAATATTATAGTATTGATCACTTTTAATTATTTGGTCAAAAGTAGAATTTACTGAGTCAAAAATAATTTTATACAAAACTAACTAAAGAGAATATCAACCAAGTCAATTAAAGGATCTGGGTAAAAGAAAAATAGAGTCACAAATAAGGCTGAAACTATGAACACAACGGAACTAATTTTATTATTGTCTAGCAATAGTTCGGTTTTGGACTCGTTAAAAAACATATTCTTTATGACAGATAAGTAATAAAAAGCCGCTATGACAGAGCTTATTACAGCAATAATAGATAGTAGATATAACCCCTCATTTACAGAAGCAGATAAGATAAAAAATTTAGCAAAAAATCCTGCGAAAGGTGGAATGCCAGCAAGAGAAAAAAGGAATACTAGTAAGGCAATAGCTTTAGGCCTTGATGTAAATCTAAGCCCATTGAGATCAGATATTTTAATGACTTCTCCATCAACTGTTCTTAAATTAAGAATTACAGCAAAAATACCGAATGTTGTGATTAAGTATATTATTAAGTAAAAAAATAAAGTTCCCTCAGACATTAATTTGTAACTCATCATACCTAGTAGTATAAACCCAATATGATTGATTGAACTAAATGCCAATAAACGTTTTATAATTTTTTGAGTAATCGCACCGTAGGCTCCTACTAAGAGTGAAATTGCACATACAATCTGGAAGATATAATTTAAAGACTCTATATTTGTTATGTTAAGTTCGTGATAAACCCTGAAAAGAAAAATAAGTGAGGCAAATTTTGGTAGGGTTGCAAAAAATAACGTGGATATAGTGGGTGAACCCTCATAGACATCAGGAGTCCAAATATGAAACGGTGCAGCGGAAACTTTAAAAAAAAGAGAGATTAATATTAAAGATAAACCAATCTCACTAATATAAGTAAAATTATTTAAGTTTTGAAAGAGAAAATTACCTGTATCAAAATATACCATAGATATTCCAAATAAAAGGAAACCTGAAGAAAGAGCACCTAAGGAAAAATACTTTATTCCAGCCTCATTAGAATTTAGATCTTTAGTGTTAAATGCTGCCATTAAATAAAGAGACAAAGATTGAAGTTCTAGGCCAATAAAGGCTGTGAGGAAATTATTACTAGATATTAAAACAAAAGAACCGAGGGTAGCAAAGAGCACAAATAAAATATACTCATAGCGATATAAGTTTTCATTTTTAAGTGGTCTTTTTAAAAGTAATATGAAAATAATTGAGCCAAGAGATAAAATTATTTTTGATAAAACAACTAAATTAATAGTGCTATCAGTGAAACCAGATAATAAATAAATACCAGATCCATTTGTAATTAAAAAAACCGACAATAAGGTAAATCCAATTATATTAAGTGTAATTGATGAATCTCTATTAAGGAGGCCCAAAGTTAAGGTTGATAAAATAAGGGCTAATATGAAAATTTCAGGGAGATAAAGATAAAAATTTACCATTTTAGAGAATACCTGTAGCTATGCTTTGATCTATCATCTTAAATAATAATTTTGGATAAACTCCTAACAGTAATGTCAAGGTCGCCAAACAAGTAAAATAAAATAATTCAATTCTATTTAAATCTGACAACATTTTGATATCACTTTTGACATCACCAAAGTTGACATTTTTATAGAGTAGTAACATATAAGCTGCCCCTAAAACTACTCCAATAGCAGTAAAAATAGTTAAATAAACACTTACACTGATAGTCGATAAAATAACTAAAAATTCTCCAACAAAACCACTTGTTCCTGGGAGGCCAACAGAAGCGAGCATAAAAATCATAAAGAAAAATGAATATCTAGGCATAATATTTGTTACCCCACTATAGTCAGAGATCATTCGCGTATGATGTCTTTCATAAACAACACCTACTATCAAAAATAATGCTGCAGAAACGATACCATGGCTAATCATTTGAAAATAAGCACCATTCATACCGTCTTGGGTAAGAGTAAATATGCCGATAGTCACAAAACCCATGTGGGCAACAGATGAGTATGCAATCATTTTCTTCATATCTTCCTGTCTTAAAGCAACTATTGATGTGTAAACGATGGCTATGCAACTCAAAGAAAATATTAGTGGCTGAAAATAGACTGACGCAAAATCGAAGAATGGAATAGATAATCGCATAAATCCATATCCACCTAGCTTCAATAAAACACCTGCTAAAATTACAGATCCACCAGTTGGTGCCTGAACGTGAGCGTCAGGAAGCCATGTATGAAACGGAAACATAGGAACCTTTACTGCAAAAGATGCAAAAAAACATAGGAAAAGAATTAATTCAATTTGATTACCAAATTCAAAATTTGATATAATTTCAATATTACCGGTATTAGTTACAGATAGTATATAAACAATAGCAAGTAACATCAAAACAGAACCCGCCAATGTGTAGAGGAAAAATTTAAAAGTAGCATACATCCTGTTTTCCCCTCCCCAAATACCAATAATTAAAAACATAGGTATTAGCACAGCTTCAAAAAAAACATAAAAAATTACTAAATCAATACTAACAAAAACTCCTATGATGAAGCTCTCTAATAAAAGAAAATAAATGACAAATTCTTTAACTCTACTTTTAATTGAATTAAAAGAGCAAAGTAAGCAAATAGGAACTAAAAAAGTAGTTAATAAAATAAGAGGAATAGAAATACCATCAACACCTAAATAATAATTGATATCAAACTTATCAAACCATGTGTGAAATTCTTTAAATTGATAACCATTTATTTTTTGATCATAAAAAATGGGGAGAAGTAAACTTAAAAGAAACTCACCCGTGGTTATCCATAACCCTGAAATAAAAATAGTTTTATTGTTTAGCTGGGCACTACTTGATAAAGAAATAGTTAAGGCACCTATTAATGGAGTTAGGATCAAAAGAGATAAAATAGGAAAACTCATTTATGAAACCGATACATAGAAAATAATGGAAATAAATAAAGTAAATCCAGTAATAATGATAAAAGTGTAATCAAAAATAAATCCTGTTTGGATTTTTTTACAAGCTTTTGCTACAGAAGCTACTATAGATGCACTACCATTTGGTAGAAATCTGTCGATAATTCCTTGATCTATTTTAGACCATAAAAATTTACCAAGATTATAAGTAGGTTTAACAAATATTTTGTCATAAAGTTCATCGAAGTACCATTTATTGAGTATAAACTGATAAATATTCGCAAATTGTTTTTTTAAGTCACTTAACTTGGCTTGATTAAATCCATAAAAATAAACTGCTAAAGCAATACCCATAGCAATGAGAGTTTTTGAAAAAATAGGAAAGAATAATGAATATTGATGCTTCTCCTTGCTTAGAAATATTATTTTATTCCAGAATTCTTTAGCATTATAACCTGAAAGAATGTTATTAAAAAAATAACCAGCAAAAATTGCTCCTATGGAAAGTAAAACGAGAGGTAAAATCATGAAAAAACCTGACTCATGAATTTTATTATAATCGTAATCTCCATTATAATTTCCGTGGAATACTTTAAATATTAATCTAAATGAATAGAAAGCAGTCATTGCCGACACAATAGCTAGGATGATGTAAACAAAAGAGCCTAAGCTATGTAAGTTAAAAGATGAGCTTAAAATAAGATCTTTAGAGAAATAACCTGAGGAATACGGAAAACCAACTATAGCCAATGTTCCAATCCACATCATAATTGCTGTTAATTTCATTTTTGGAAATAAGTTCCCCATTTTATCCATATCTTGCTCATCGTGAACGCCGTGGATAACTGAACCAGACGATAAAAACAATAAAGCTTTAAAATAGCCATGTGTTATGAGGTGAAAAATTGCGATATTAAATGCACCTAAACCACAAGCCACAAACATGAAGCCTAATTGGCTACAAGTAGAATAGGCAATAACTTTTTTAATATCCTTTTGAAAAAAACCAACTGAGGCGGCAAAAAAAGCGGTAAGCAAACCTATTATTAAAATAAATGTCATTACGAAATCGGACATAACCATTAGTTCAGAAAATCTTACTGTTAAAAAAACACCAGCTGTTACCATAGTAGCCGCATGAATTAAAGCTGATACAGGTGTGGGGCCTTCCATAGCATCGGGGAGCCATGTATGAAAACCAAATTGAGCAGACTTACCCATTGCCCCAATAAATAAAAAGAAGCAGGCGAAGGTAAGAGCATCAACAGTCATTCCTAAAAATTCTATTTCAAAATAGAGGAGAAAATCTTTTTCTTTTATTATTTCGTTAATAGAAAGAGTATCTAGAAATATATAAAGAGATGCTATGCCAATTAAAAATCCGAAATCAGCAACTCTATTGACTAGAAAAGCTTTCATGGCAGCTAAATTTGCTGATTTTTTATGATGCCAAAAACCAATTAAAAGATAGGAAGCTAAACCAACTCCCTCCCAACCAAAAAATAATTGTATTAAATTATCACTAACAACAAGTGCCACCATACAAAAGGTAAAAAGACTTAAATAAGTCATAAACCTAGTCTTAGATTTATCATGAGCCATATACTCAATAGAGTAAATATGAACTAAAGCTGAGACAGTTAGAACTAGAGTTAACATAATTAAGGTCAAGGAATTGATGGCAATACCCCAATTAAAAAACTGACCAGAAATCAAAAGCCAGTCTAGTATAGGAATAATCATTTCATTCGATCCAGTATTATAAAAATCTACAAAAAGTACCCAGCTAATAATTGCTGAAAGTGAAATTAATCCTGAGGAGAGGTACTGGGCTGTTTTAGAACCTAGGAGCATACCCAAAGGGTAAGTAAACATGGTTGAAAAAAGAGGAAGAAAAAATAATAATTTATAGCTAATCATTAATCTTTTAATTGATTGATTTTGGTAACATCAATCTCCCCTTTATTTCTAAAATAGATAACTAAAATAGCTAGACCAATGGCTGCTTCCGCGGCCGCTATAGTCAAAATAAAAATGGAAAATACTTGTCCGTTAATATCATTTAGAAATACGGATGCAGAAACAAAGTTAATATTTGCAGCAAGTAAAATAATTTCAATACACATTAATATTAAAATCATATTTCTTCGGTTTAAAAATAATCCAAAGCAGCCAATCATAAAAACAACGAGTGATAGAATAAAAAAATGATTATAAGTCAAACTAGTCATCACTATTTACTCCCTCACCTGATTTAGGTTTCACTAATTCAACTCGATCTTTTGAAAAAGTCGTATTTTGTTTATTTATATTTTGACGTTTGATTGTAGGTCTGTAGACATGCGTTAATACGATTGCTCCTATCATGGCTAGCAATAAAACAATGCCACTTAATTGAAAATCGATAAAATAATCAGTATATAAAACATTACCTATTTGCTCTGTATTATTCTCTGAACGAACAATTATATCTTTTTGAGATTTAGCAGTCTTATAAACAGTTAGATAAATAATCTCAGCTAAAATAATGCTAGAAAATAAAATCGCTAAAGGCACATATCTTTTAATGTTAAACATCAAAGAAGTTATTTGAATGTCTAACATCATGACAACAAACAAAAAAAGAATAGCAACGGCTCCTATGTAGACAATAGCAAGAATAATACCTACGAATTCAGCACCTATTAAAATAAATAAAAATGTGGAGTTTAAAAAAGCTAAAACTAAAAATAAAACAGAATTAACTGGGTTTTTTGAGAAAATAACTGAAATACATGTCATTACTAAAAAGGAAGCAAATAAATAAAAAGTTCCTAAAAGAAACATTATCTAAACCTGCTGTCACTTTTGATATTTTCACTAATTTGTTTTTCCCAAATATCTCCATTTCGAAGAAGTTTTTCCTTATCATAAAGCAACTCTTCTCTTGTTTCTGTTGCGTATTCAAAGTTAGGACCTTCTACAATAGCATCTACCGGACAGGCCTCTTGGCAAAGACCGCAATATATACATTTTGTCATATCGATATCGTAGCGTGTAGTTCTTCTACTGCCGTCTGGCTTAGGCTCTGCTTCAATTGTAATAGCTTGAGCTGGACATACAGCTTCACAAAGTTTACAGGCTATACATCTTTCTTCTCCATTAGGATATCTTCTCAATGCATGTTCACCTCTAAAACGTGGGCTCAAAGGGCCTTTTTCATTAGGATAATTGAGAGTAACCTTAGCTTTAAAAAAGTAACGAAGGGTTAACATTAATCCTTTCATTAACTCAAACAGAGTAAAAGATTTAAGATATTTTATAAAATGAATCATGATTAGTTAGGTAACAATCCAAAATAAAATAAAAAAGAGGAGGTTATAACTACCCAAATTAATGTCAAAGGTAAGAATATCTTCCAACCCAACCTCATTAACTGGTCATAGCGATATCGAGGAAAAGTTGCCCTAACCCACAGGAATACAAATAAAATTAAAAATACTTTTATTCCAAACCAAATGATTCCAGGAATGGCATTTAGAGGAAATATATCAATTGGGGGATACCAACCCCCTAAAAATAAGATTACAGTTAAAGAGCTCATTAAAATCATATTGGCGTATTCGGCTAAGAAAAATAATCCAAAAGAAATAGATGAATATTCAGTGAAAAAACCAGCAACCAAGGTTGCTTCATCTTCAGGAAGATCAAAAGGTAGTCGATTAGTCTCTGCTAATACTGAAATAATAAAAACAACAAACATAGGTAAAAGCGGAATAGCAAACCAAAGATTTTTTTGACTTTCAACTATGTCGATTAAATTTAGCGACCCCACACAAATTAAAACAGTTATAATGACGAAACCAATGGATACCTCATAGGAGATCATTTGAGCAGCAGATCTTAAAGCTCCTAAAAAAGGATATTTAGAATTACTTGCCCATCCAGCTAGTATCACACCGTAAACCCCAAAAGAAGAAACAGCAAAAAGATAAAGAATTCCTATGTTGATATTAGATATCACATAAGTAGAGCTTACAGGAATAACTGCCCAAGCAATCAAACTGAGTAATAAAGTTAGCATAGGGGCAAAAATAAATAAAAATTTATTTGAACTTGATGGAAGTAAATTTTCTTTAGTGATCAATTTAATAACATCCGCAAAGCTTTGTAATATTCCAAAAGGCCCAACCACATTAGGACCTTTTCTTAATTGAACAGCTCCTAAAACTTTTCTTTCTAAATAGACAAGCAAAGCCACAGAAACCAAAACGGGAACAACAAAACTAAAAATCTTTAAAGTACCGATTAATATCTCTAAGCCTAAGGAATTCATTATTATGCTGTCTTCTCCAGTAATGGCTTGGGTAATATTTCTTCAACACATTTAGCCATTGTTATAGAGTTTTTTGAAATAACATCAGACATATAAAAATTATCTATAGGATAGGAAATGGAGCAATTTTCAAAATTATAAGGTTTATCAAAGTTAGAATTTTCAGACAATTCAATGATTTGTTGAAATTTCATTAAATCAGGAAATTCTTGTGATAATTTACTTCTAAGATCTTCAAAACTTT
>OCZA010000685.1_pt1 | contig 11303 bp, 8 predicted proteins | sample 1539021 | NCBI WGS metagenome assembly OCZA01 (sample SAMEA2619376, study PRJEB22493) | marine metagenome | biome: marine biome (ENVO:00000447); feature: surface water layer (ENVO:00002042); material: "saline water (ENVO:00002010), including plankton (ENVO:xxxxxxxx)" | depth 5 m | reverse complement strand
TGTTGGCGTGGACACAGACTTCATGTTTACCTTTGGAAACACAGGAAACGACCGTTCATCGTATCGCCTCGAAATCGTCGAAAACCTTCCGAGTGGGTGGTATGCTAACCTGACCACAACAGGTCCTAATAACACCATTCTGGAACTTGCAAGTGATTTCGAAGATTATCCTGCAACAAGTGGAGGTCATTTGTCCCTGGTCACACTTACGGTTAAGACGAACCCACTTGCTCCGTCGGGACTCCTCCAGCCTTTGACCGTTCGTTACTACGATCTTGACACCGGCGGTTACGTCGGCCAGCAAACAATGGACATTCGCGTGGGCGAAACCATCAATGCCTCGCTCACTCCCACAAACCAGTCAATCGACATCACACCGTTTGAGCAGCTCTCAGCGTTTGTCAACATCGAAAACACTGGAAACGCTCCTACGACCTACTCTATCGAACTTGATAACGGCGGATACGAGGATGTGTTGTTTGAACTCGATTCCTCCTCAAGCATTATCATCGCTGCGGGGTATGAATCCTCCGTTCGAGTCAACATTGTTCCTTCACCAGATGCTAGCGCAGACGACTTCTACATGGCGATTCTCACCGTCTCGATGGTCGATGAAAACGGAGATCTTGTCGAGCTCAAAGCCAACATCGTTGCAAACGTCTCTGAGGTACATGATGTCCAACTTATCGCAGACGACTCACTCTCTGCTACTCCAGGTACGACCCTGACGCTGCCATTCAGTCTTTTCAACACAGGGAACCTTGTTGAGACCGTCAACATCAATATTACAGTCGACGGTGGTTGGAGCACGACACCTACTGTTCAGTCGTTCACAGTTCCGATTGATGGAGACTCCAGCGGCTCTTTCGATATCGATATTCCCGCACTCGATGGAACAGATAATCTTCTCGACGGAGCCATCCACTATGCAAATCTGACCGTCTACAATTCAGTAACGGATGAAGTGTACGCCCTCAAGAAAGTGGAATTGGTAGTTGCACCAATCTTCACTTATACTATCGAGGGTTGGGAAAATGAGTACTTTTTCCATGAGGGAGATAACAGGAACTGGAAAGCAATCATCACGAATACAGGAAACGTGGATGTAACCGTGGATTTAGGCTACGAAGTTCGAGCACCCGGTTTAACCACATTGAGCGACGATTGGGTTGTTAATGCAGATTCATCGAGCCAACTCTTCCTTCCAATCCAAGTCCCTGTCGAGTTAACTGTGAGCGTCGACAAGAACTCAGCAGGCAGCAGTAGCACCACCTTAACAACCGCTGCAGATCTCCGGGTCACAATCGTTCCAACGGCTGTCGATATTGACGAAAGCGGAGAACTGATGACATCCCTTCGGATGAAGCGTCTGTTTGATATTGGATTTGCAGCGAGTCTTGAAGCACCTGCAAGCGACAGCCCTGTCTATGTGCCCATCACATATTCACACATACCATACCTCAACAATGATCCGGTTGCCTATTCAATCGAGTTTTGTGGCATCGAGCGAATTCTCGATTTCGACGATATCGAGAATGCTGAGGAAGAAGATTATGTCTGGAACATATCCCTTACGAATCTCCCTGGAGAAGATCATTACATCAATCTCACTGCTCCATGCGTCCCTGGTAGTGAATTGATTGAACTCCCTGAACTGTCTGCGAACACCCCAACCAACATGCTGTTCAACATCAAACTTCCATATCCAAACGTGATGGCCGGCGATGGATACGACATCAAGATGCTCCTTCACCATCCTGACCCGGCCGAACCAGTGACTGAAGAAACATTCCGCTTTGCCCTCAATGCCTATGCCGATCCGATGATTGATCCTGAATCGCAACGAATCGTCGATGCGACTGGGAAGGAAATCGACTTCATCATGGAAGGGCAGACAGCTTTCCTTGAATTCGACTTGAAAAACAAGGGGACTGCTCCTGCATTTGGAATAAATTCCGAACTTCTTTGTGAAGGCATGGTTATCGAAAATGTACCAAGTTATGTACCGGTGCTTGACGTGAGAACAAGCAAGGCTCTTCGCTGGGAGGTTACCGGCGAAACACTCGATTGGTGGGAACAAAGCAGGGATGCTGAATGCTCGGTTCGGATTGTTTCAGACTATGCTTTCAACAACCTCGTTGAAAACGATGAATTGAATTTCAGTCAGGAAGTTGATTCAAGTGCACCTTCGACACTAACCTCTTTTGCAGGATTTGGTATCGCTCTGATCATCACGATTGGTTTGCTTGGATTGACCAACCAGAACGAAAAATACCGTTTGGGCGCTGTCTATTCTGGTACAATCATGCTCGGTTTCCTTTTCCATCTCTATGACGCAACGTGGTGGGGTCCGGTCACAATCGTTGTGGCATCGCTGTGGGTTTGGCGAATGGCATGGCGGAGCAGTGAAGAATTCCGCTACATCCACGAAGACTACCAACGCGCACGAAAGGGCATTTCCACCATCTACGCTGACCACTTCCAAGCCTTAACCGATTCACGCCGACAACTCACCATCATCTTGAGTCTGCCTCTGCTCGGGTTCATTGGTGTTGTTTTGGGGCTACCTCCACAAATGACGCCCGATGAAATCAACCTGATATCACTCGTGTCTTACATCCTCGTTTCAACCATCGTTGTATGGTTCGTCTTACGTCGTTCGAACAGGCTCTACGGTTCGCTCTACGGAAAACTCACCGATATCGAAGTGAAAGCAACGCGAATTGAGCGAGACTTGGGCGACCCTGCTCGTCTCCTGAATGACCTTGCAATGGATGGTTTGGACTTATCCGCAATCCTCGACACACCGCAATCGACTGCGACTTCTGATAACCAAAACGGTGCGGATACCAATGAGGAGGTGATTCCAAATGGCGAAGAGCAAGTCTGAGCAAGATGACTTCATCATGGATTCTGAATTAGGCGAGGGAGATCTCACCGATGCACAAGCTGCGATTGCTGCATCCAATGAAAGCGCTCAAAGACTGATGCAAGCGAGTCGAGAACTTGAGTCCCTCGTACAAAACGTTGTGAGTGATGAAGTCAACTCCCTTGCTACCACAGAACTCGATCTCCTTCAGGCAAAGACGTTCTTGGAAACACATCGCTTGCGCCGTGCTCGAAAGAGTGTGCGTCGGGCTGAAAAAGCCCTCAACGTCCTCGAAGAGGATGTCCTTTACTTGCGAAGAAGCATTGCAATGCTGCATCGATTGTTGCGAGAGAAGGCCCTTGCAGAAGAAGAAGTTGAGAACGTACTCCGTCGACTTCGCAATGCCACAGGAGCTGCAGAAATCGGAGATGTTGGATACGCTGCAACCGAAGTCGAGTACCTCGTAGACGACCTCATTGGAGGCAACTCTTCGACGCTCAACCCGTTCCTTTTTCGTCACTTCTGGCTCTCTGTTGATACACGATGGCCTGCTGGTGGAGAAATCGGCATCCTTCTTGTCCGCATCATCAACGACGGTGATATTCCTCTTCCAATGATGCGTCTTGCGCCCCCTGTTCCAGAGGGATGGGAAGCAAAACCATCCTTTATCGACGTTCCAGTGATTGGCCCAGGAGGAAATCTTCCGGTCAGATTTGAGATACAAGCACACCGGAGACAGGGTGCCGATGAAATCCCACTTTCACGAAAACTTTCAATCGCGACCGGGTACGAAATGAGGAATGGTAACGTGACAGTAACCGTTCGTGCACAAAACAGGTCGATGGAACCACTCGTCGATGTTCTCATTCAACCATGGATGCCACCCGGCTTTACTGCCGACAAGGTGCCGTTCATTAGCAGGCTATCGCCAGACGAAGTGGCTGTTCTTCGAGTACCACTTCGAATTGACTTGGGTCATGGAGGTGCTCCGTGACCCACATCCCATTCCACCCTCACTTGAGGGAGGACGAGTAAAAAAAGGTGAAAAAAATGAAAACCGAAAAAGAAACGAAGCAAGACGAACTTGCTGCGATCGGTATTGGTGCGATGATTGTCTTCATTGCGCTGATTCTGGTTGCGGCAGTAGCGGCTGCGGTCATTATACAGACCGCTGAAAAGCTGCAACAGAACGCACAAGCCAGTGGTGACGACACCCAAGAGCAAATGTCCACAAAGGTCATTCTGCTCTCGACCGTCATTGACGACATGACCGGAGGTGCAGAAGAACTCTTCTCCACCTTCGAATTGGCGCCTGGTTCAGAACCAATTCAAGGTGATGACCTGGCCTTCACTGTCATCTGTGACGATGGTGCAGGTAATGCTGCATTCGATGATGGTGACTTCAGTGGAGCAACTCTTCACGATGGAAACGGCGAAACAGTCGCTGCTCCAGTCATCACATTGAATCCAGGAACAACCTACGTTGTTGTCCTTGACATTCCAACATGCGGACCGACTGCAAACACAGACCATATCCTTGTGATCTCTGTTGTTGGCGGTGGTTCCACATACGAAGAACTGCAATACGGTAGCGCTCCGGCAGTAGGAGACGTAGTAGTCTGAGGTGATGAAAAATGAAGAACACACAAGAAAAGAACATGAAAAACGATAACCTAGCCGCAATCGGTATTGGTGCAATGATTGTATTCATTGCATTGATTCTTGTTGCTGCTGTCGCTGCTGCGGTCATTATCCAGACTGCAGAGAAGCTTCAACAGAACGCACAATCCACTGGTGACGATACCACTGACGAAATGTCTGGTAAAGTCCAAGTCCTCAACGTCTTTGTTGCTGACGATTCCCAGTTCGAAGTCTACTTCAGACTCGCTGCTGGTTCCGATGACACAGCAGACGCTGACATCCTCTTCCAGATTTTCTGTGACGATGGTGCTGGTGGAATGGATCGAATCGCCGGCGATTTCGGCGATTCAGCAATTGACCCACTATCTGGCGCTGCTGCGGTTAATACTGCTGCTGCTGGTACGGGATACAGAACCACCGTTTCCGCAGATGACGGAACCGGTGACTGCGGTCCTAACGCATTGTTCACGAACAACGTCAAGGCAACGCTCTACCTCCACGTCGTTGGCGGTGGAACAACCTACGACGTTCTCAAGGTCAACGACGACTCTGCTGGAGCAGTGGTGGTCTGAGTCTCCCTGTGCAATGACTTGCTTCTAGCAGGTCGAGCACAGGAGGTTATTCCATGGCATGGCCATTTGGCAATGCAGGGAACGACCGGGACGCAGACGCTGAACTCGCAGAAGAGCGCTTGAAGATTATGGCCAATGTGGCCATTGAACAAGTGCCACTCCCTGAACAAGGGGAGTTGAGTGAAGAGGATGCATGGACCATATCCCCCGGTCCGACTCGAGCACGATTGAACAGTATAGGATCTGTACCATCTGTAGCAGCGACGCTAGCGCCTCAACCGGCAGCACCCGTCAACGCTCAGGTGGATACATCTGGACTGGAACGTATGATCAGTAGCCGTCTCGACATGGTCGAAGATGTGCTTGGACTGATTTCAAACAAGATGGAGCAAGCAAACGTTGCACCTGCCCTTGAAGGCGAGGAAGATCTCGCTGAAGGCACCGGTGATGATGTTGTTTCCGTTGATGGAGCAGAAGGCGATACCATCGTAACTGCAGATGGAGAAGTTCTCCCTGTAGGCGACGGTGTTGATCGATTGCGACAATCCGATGAAGCACGCCTTGTTGAATTGTATGAGGCGCAGGCTCTTGCAGCGAATCCCTTCCTAGCGAAGGGTTCCTACGAGCAAGCTGCGAACGATGGCGTAGGTGCGGCAATGGTTGCCGCACTGTTGCTGGATAATCTCTCTGGGATGGCCGCCGTGAGTTTTGCTCAGAAGGCTGTTCAGAGCGGGATGCTGAGCGAAGACGAAGGGCGAGCAGTCCTCGCAATCGTTCAGTTGGCCGCACCTGGTGAGGCAGAATCGGCATTAAACGACCATCTTTCGCATCGCAAACTGCTTACCTTTTCAGCGATTGTTGAATCTTGGCGTTCACAATCAATGAAATCGGAGGAATGATCAATGGGTGCTTCGGTAGGTGTTGGTGCTCTCGTTGTTGGTACCTCGTTGTTGTTGGTTTTTGCACTTGCAGTGCAGACGCTCGACAACCGCTTGGATGCTAGCCTCGAGGCCATCGATGATGCTGGAGACCCTTTACCGTCATTCCGTATCGATGATACTACTCTCTGGGAAGGTGCTGTACTCACCATCAACATCAACAACAACGGAAGTGGATACGTGGATGGAACGTTGGTTGCAACAGGAACAGGAAGCGGATTCTCTGGAACGTTTACTGTCGATTCAGCAGGAGGAATAGAAACCGTGACAATCACCAGTCGCGGCAATTACTCGTCCCCTCCTACAATCACAGTCGATCCGTCTGGACAATCCGGTGTGAGTGTTACGGCCTCGCTCAGCTCCGACATTGGAAATCACATCTACGGCAATCTTACCAACACTGGAACTGTAACGCTACCCCTACGAGAGGTCTGGCTCTTCCTCGATGGAGGCACCTCCCAGACACCGACAAACTTGGGTTCGGCTTACACACCATCGATTAGCAGCACGAACTGGTACCCCGGAGAAACAATCTTCCTCGATTGGTCCGAAGACGGACCGACGACGTACGAACGGATCTCCCTTACCGCAGGCGGCATGACGGCGGCCCATACACTAGCATGAGGAGATACTATGGCTGACGGCGGAGCATCATCGTTTATTTTCCTGACAACAGCATTGCTCGTTTCAGGTTTGGTGAGCGTTGTCCTCATCAATCAATGGGGTGACATCGCTCAGATTACTGCACAGGAAACTGCAGCAATTGAGGTGCAAGAAGCCACAAGCGTTGATTTCGCAGGTGATCCAATGATGGTTGATTTGGACACAACTGCATCACCAAACGAGATTACCTTCTACTTACAAAATACTGGAACCACATTGTTGGATTCATCGACGTTGGTTGTGATTGTTGATGGTCAAACCGTAACCTCTTCGATCGTATCCTCGCTTGTACCTGCTACAGGTGAATGGGATGAAAAACATCTTTTGCAAGTGACCGTGAGTCATAATGGATGGTCCTATCAATCAGGCGATGATGTCTCGATTACAGCTGTCGTATCCTCTGAGGTAACCAACGGTTACCGCGGCTCAGACTCAATGTCAGTGGAGGTGCGATTGCATGGTTGAGCGACTCTCAGAGAAACCAAGACCCATCGAAGATGGTTTTCCATACGATGTTGAGACGGACAGTCTTGCAGATTCACTCGGTCTGCGCTTGCCAAATCGTAGTCTCATCTTGCTTCAAGGAGAAGTTGGGGCCGGAAAATCTCTTGTCAGTCAACGATTCGTCCATGGTTTGCTCCACAATGATGTGAAGGTTCTTGTTATTACAACTGAACTTACAACACGAGGATACATCGAACAAATGGAATCAATCGGTTACGGTGTTACGGATGCCTTGACCAAAGGAAATCTGATGATCTTTTCTCGTTTTGGTACCGTCGCAGATCCAATTCCCAATGTTGGTCTGGATGAGGTTCTTGCAAGCGAAGCGCTCGAAGAAGCCGACATTGTTGTCATCGATTCAGCAAGTTCACTTATGCCAGGCGGTATGGATGACCAAGCACGCTTTGACATGATTCAGCGCCTCCGCAGGATTGCGTCAACAGGACGAAGCCTGATGCTGATGCTCGATCGAGATGAAATGGATGCAAAACTCTTGCATTCGCTTCGAGCGAGTGCTGAAGTTGTTCTTGACCTATCGACCAATTTGGTTGGTGGCGACTTGAAGCGCACACTCCTCGTCACACGCTACTTGCGTGCTGCAGGTCCTGTTCAATCGTCCATTGGTTGGCGTGTTGAACCAGGAATGGGCTTCATTGTCGACATTACGGCGGTAAGCTGAGGTGAAATTATGGCTGACGAAGAACTCAAATTTCAACGAGGCGACCTTGCAGGCGTCATGGCTGCGCACAGTCACGTTGGAGACTGGGTTCGTGACTTTGAGAAGCGATACGGCTCACGTCCAATCTACTATGGTCCGCTCGATCGTGGAGCTCGGAAACAACGCCCACTCAATTTGATTTACATTACCAAAGAACCGGTCTTCGTACACATCTACGAACCTCCGAGTGACGACGATGGCGGGGGACAAATTCTCTGGTTTGGATTGGAACCTCAATTGAACGAAGAGGAGGAAAACATCCGCCGTGACTTGGTTGAGACACTTCTTCAAGAAGCACCCTCAGCCCCTTCGTTTACCACAGATTCTGAATTCGAGACCATCCTTGGCCAAATGATTGACAGGTTTACGATTTCCCAATCTGAAGCAAGCATCGTCTCAAGGCGTCGTGGACGTATTTGGGAACTGGTCGGATTGGACGACAAGCGAATTGTTGTCTCGGATGCACAACGTGATAGACTGCGGTACATCGTTATCCGTGATTTGATTCGAAACGGCCCACTCGAAACCCTGCTGTCCGATGAGATGCTGGAAGATATCCACTCGGTGGGATTGAAGCACATTCACATGGATCACAAGGTCTTCGGGATGGTTACATCCAACATCCGATTCAGAGAGCGCGAAATTCTTACCCGATATCTTCGAGCCATGTCTGAGCGTATCGGTCGACCTGTTTCGGACAACAAGCCAATCATCGATGGTGCACTCCTCGATGGATCCCGTATCAACATCATTTTCTCAGACGACGTCTCGATGTTGGGACCGTCTTTCACGATACGTAAATTCGCTGAAGAAACAATATCCGTTATTCAACTCATAAAATGGGGTACAATGAGTGCTCAACAAGCAGCATACATTTGGATTTGTTTGGAGTACGGTATGTCCGTTCTGGTATCTGGTGAGACCGCATCGGGTAAGACAACAACGCTAAATGCAATCCTTCCCTTTATTGACCATAACGTCAAGATTTATTCCGCAGAGGATACACCTGAAGTGAAGGTACGTCACAAGATTTGGCAGCGCCTCGTTACACGTGATTCGAAAAATGAGGATTCACGTGTTGAGATGTTCGATCTTCTCAAAGCCGCTTTGCGTTCTCGTCCACGTTACATCATCATTGGTGAGATACGTGGTGTAGAGGGTGCAACAGCCTTCCAAGCGATGCAGACAGGCCACCCAGTTATCGCTACATTCCACGCATCTTCCATCGTCAAAATGATTCAACGTTTCACAGGGGATCCGATCAACGTGCCAATCCGTTTCTTCGACAACCTTAATTTTGCAATTTTCCAAGAAGTTGTCGAAGCACCTGGTGGAGGAATTGCCCGACGAATTACAGGTATTGACGAGGTCATCGGATACAACAAACACAGCGATGGTGTATTGACCAGAGGAATGTTTGAATGGGACCCGGTCAAAGACAAACATTACTTCCGAGGTATGTTCCAATCACATTTGCTTGAAAACAAAATTGCTGCAATGGCAGGGTTTGCGAACAAGCGTGACATCTACGATGAAATGTTGCGACGTGCTGCTGCGATTGAGCGAATGGCAGATCGCGATTTGACCCATTACGATGATGTCTTCGACCTACTGAATATTTACTACAACAGTGGTTGGGAATATTTTGACAGCGCCGTTGATTCATGGGTCGGCGTCAACCACAAGTGAGGAGGGAATGAACGTTGGAACGAATGCCGATGTGGCAGATTGCCATCCGTCGGCTTGAGATGCCGGTGGCTCGTTTCGTTACACTGTACGTAGGGGGCGCTTTTGTTGGTGGCCTACTCGCATCACTGCTGCTGATTTTCATTACCGGTGGATTCGCCGATGGCGCTCTTTTTGCTGGTTTATCAGGCGTGCTTCTTCTGTTTCTTCTCCCAATTCTTGCTGCATTTGGAGCATTTGCCTTTCCTCTGCTTGAGGTGAGTCGGTCTGCGAACCTCATTGAGCGAGAAATGCACATGTTCATCACGCGAATGGGTATCCTTTCCCTTGGAGAGGTGGGTGCGCAATCCATTTTTGATATCCTCAAACAAATGCGTGATTATGGCGAACTTGCTTCCGAGGTTCAGCGCATCGAAACGCTTGTTGACAAGTGGCATACATCCCTTCCGGAAGCTGCACGCATCGTCGCACAACAAAGTCCGAGTCCGCTATGGACTGATTTCCTCGATCGAATGGCGTTTTCAATTGAAGCAGGTCAACCAATTGACGAATTCATGAGATCCGAACAGGAAACGGTTGCTGAACAGTACAATACGCTCTATGATACGCGACTGGAGAGTGTTGATACGATGCAAGAAATCTATGTCTCACTGGTTACTGCAGGACTCTTTGGACTGGTCATTGCAGGGATACATCTTGTTCTCTTCGAGGTTGGCGGGGCCAACGATACTCCAATTGAAGTTGCATCTCGTCTACGTTTCCTCCTGCTCGCTTCTCTGATGTTTATCATTATACAAGTGGGGGCCATGCTGGCGTTTCGGGCCACAATTCCACGTGACCTCATCTTTGCCCGTGACGAATTGGATACTCCTTTCCGAGTCAATTTCACGCGTTCGATTTTGTCAGCAGGAGCTGTATCATTGGTACTCCTTCTCGTCACGATTTTTGTTGTTATCTCAACGTGGCAGGAAATCAGCTCTCAATGGGATCGATATGGACTCATTCTTCTTGCAGCACCTCTTTCACCGATGCTGATTCCTGCATGGCTGATCGGTCGAGAAGAAGCATACGTACAACGACGTGACGGAGCATATCCCGACTTTATACGCGCACTGGGAGGTACTGCCCAAGCCCGAAGCGCAGAGCCTTCAGCGACCATCAAAGCATTACGTGGTGTTGATTTTGGTATGCTCGACGCATCGATTGACCGGCTCGAACGCCGTCTTGCAACTCGAATTGACTCAGACCGAGCATGGGATTACTTCAACGCAGACACCAATTCAGCGGTCATTTCTCGATACACCCGAATTTACATTGAAGGGTCTCAATCCTCAGGTAAACCAGCTCAGACTGCAGAAATGGTATCACGTTCTGTCGGTAACCTCCTCTCACTAAGGCGACGTAGATCCCTCTCTGCAAACACAATGTGGGGTGTAGCATTGGGATTGCTTATTGCTAGCGTAACATCCCTTAACGTCACCATCTCGATTGTTTTGCAACTTGGTGAAGCGATTGCTGGTGTAGCAACGGGTCTTGCGTCAACCGATGTCGGTGCTTTGCAGGACTTCGGAGGCGGTATTGCTTTACCCGTTATGGAAGATGCATCCTCAGTTGATGATAACATCCGCATGTTCAAGGTCATTGTATCGATTCTTATCATAGGCCAAATTGTTGCGGTTTCTGCAATTGCTACACGCTTGCGTGGTGGTGGG
>OCZA010000682.1_pt1 | contig 11316 bp, 15 predicted proteins | sample 1539021 | NCBI WGS metagenome assembly OCZA01 (sample SAMEA2619376, study PRJEB22493) | marine metagenome | biome: marine biome (ENVO:00000447); feature: surface water layer (ENVO:00002042); material: "saline water (ENVO:00002010), including plankton (ENVO:xxxxxxxx)" | depth 5 m | reverse complement strand
TTTTTTAATTGAGACGACATTTTGCATCGCTACTTTATATCACTAAAAATAAAGATGTCTTTTATTCTTTTAAATAAGTTATTCTAACTAAATTGGCTGAAAGATACTTGATTCAAAATCAAGTACATGAATTTTACCCAGTCCAATATCTATCCACGAGCCATAAATATTGATTTCCTTACTATCTAATTTTTCCTGAATAAAGGGATAGCTTTTTAAATTTTCAATAGATGTTTTAATGCTTACTTTCTCCAAATCTTCTATTGATTCATCTTCGTTCATGTTAGTGAGTTTGTTAAACGAGGGCTTAAGAAGATTTAACCAGTTTGAAATTGATGAGTTGGTATTGAAGGAATTTTCTTTACACATACTGTAGCCATTTTTAATGCCACCACAGCCTGAATGACCCATGACAATTATATTTTCAACCTTTAAGACAGTTACGCCAAACTCAATAGCTGCAATTGTTCCGCTATGTTCCGTTATATAATTATAGGGCGGTACTATATTTGCAATATTTCTATGAACTAAAAATTCACCTGGCTCTGATTTGAATATTGAATTTGGATCAACTCTTGAGTCAACACAGGAAATAATAATATACTTTGGAGATTGTCCCTCTCTAGCGAGTCTTTCAAATTGAGCTTTCTTTTTTATAAAGGTATCATTTTGCCAATTTTTGTACTTTTCTGTCAGATCATTTGGAAACATGTTTTCAATTATTTTTTTGTTAAGATAGATAATAACTTGACCATCTTATGCATTATTTTTCTCATAATATCTAGCAATAGACAATATAAGGGTATAAAATTTTTACAAGCATGAGTGAGGGATATATTTTAAAAAAAACTGAAAAATCTTTACCATTAAATTGGTATTTCAATCAAAATCAATTTGATAGAGAAATAAAGAAAGTTTTATCAAAGGAATGGCTATACATTTGTCATGAAGATGCTTTATCTCAACCCTTATCTTTTCATACTGTTGAAATAAGTAAATTTAATATTCTTCTTGTGCGCGACAAAGAGGGAAATATAAATGCTTATTATAATTCCTGTAGTCATCGAGGATCTATTTTAAAAAAAGAAAAAAAAGGTAAGCTAAAATCCAATTTATTAATTTGTCCATATCACCAGTGGTCTTATAACGCAAGTAATGGAAATCTTGTTAAAACTTCCTCAATTATTGATCCAAAAAATTTTAAAAAAGATAAAAATTGTTTAATCAAAGTAAAATTTAAAATTTGGAATGGACTAATTTTTATTAACTTAGACAATAATGCTAAATGGAATTCTAAAAAAGTTTTCCCAGATTATAGTGATGCTTTTTCGCAATTGAATGTGAGTAATTATCAAATTGGTCACACATGGAAAAAACAAATAAAATGCAACTGGAAAATTTTTTGGGAAAATTATAGTGAGTGTCTACATTGTCCAAACCTTCATCCAGAACTATCTAATCTTGTTCCTATTTATGGTCGGAGACTTGTAGACATTAAAGATGACCCTAATTGGAAAAGGTTTATCAATCATGATGATCCAAAGTATAAAGGAGGTATGAAAAAAGGAACTGAAACGTGGTCAATGGATGGCAGCGCGCAAGGGCATCGTGTAGAATACTTAGAAAAGCAGACAGACTTCCCTGGATATATTTATATGACAAGCTGGCCATCTATGTTTTTAGCAATTTTTACTGACCATATCAGAATGGTTCGTATCCTTCCTTTATCGAATGAACTCACAGAAGTAACGGCAGAGTGGGTTTTTCGAAAAGAAACACTTAAAGATAAAAAATATTCAATGAAAAATGTTGTTGATTTTGCAGTGCTCGTAATGAAACAGGACGCAGAAGCTTGTGAACTTAATCAAAAAGGCATACATAATCCTATACGTAAAAATGGAACCTTAATGCCTGAAGAGTATGAAATAAAAAGGTTTCATAATTGGCTTAGAAAGAAATTATAAATATTAAAAGATGAATGTAGTTACAGAAAATTTTGAAAAAGAAATGATTGCTTGGAGGCATGACTTTCATGCCCACCCAGAACTAAATTTTGATTTAGATATCACTTCAGCAAAAGTTGCAGAGATTTTAAAAAGCTTTGGATTAGAAGTTTTTGAGGGAATTGGAAAAAAAGGCATTGTTGCAGTCCTTAAAAATGGCAATAGTAATAAGAGTATAGGTATACGTGCTGACATGGATGCTTTACCAGTAAAAGAAGAGAGTGACTGCGCATATAAATCCACTCATGAAGGAAAAATGCATGCGTGTGGTCATGATGGTCATACGGCAATGGCTCTCGGTGCTGCTAAATATCTTTCTGAAACAAAAAATTTTAATGGCACGGTTTATTTTATTTTCCAACCTGATGAAGAAAAAACGCAAGGTGCACAAGCAATGATTGATGACGGTTTGTTTGAAAAATTCTCGATAGATGAAGTTTATGCATTTCATAATTTACCAGGAATGGAAGTCGGCTCTTTTGCTACACGTTCAGGCACAATAACAGCAAGTGAAAGTCTCTTTAATATCAAGCTTTGGGGTCAAGGCGGACATTCTGCATTACCGCACATGGGAGTTGATACGATAACAGTAGGAACACAAATTATAACTTCATTACAATCAATAGTTTCAAGAAAATTAAACCCAGCAATGAATGGTGTTGTATCTGTTACCAAATTTGAGTCTGATGGAAATGAAAATATTTTACCCGGTCATTCTATAATCTCTGGAGATGCTCGAGCACTATCGCCTGAGGCCAATAAAATTATTGAAGACAGTATGCGAAATATTGTTGAAGGTATTGCCAACGCTCACGGTATAAAATTCGAATTTACATACGATACTCGAACAAACATGACAATAAATACAACTGATCAAGCAGCTTTTGCTTCAAAGGTCGCTGAAGATCTTGTTGGCACTGATAATGTTGATGGAAATTGTGATCCAAAATTATTTTCTGAGGATTTTGCTCAAATGTTAATGGTTAAACCAGGTTGCTACATACTTATTGGCAATGGAACAGAGGGAACACACGGCCAGTCATTACATTCTTCCACATACGACTTTAATGACAAACTTCTTGTGATCGGGTCCTCTTTCTGGACCAAACTTGTTTGTGAACGACTATCCTAGATTTATGAATTTTCCTAAAAGCGAATATATAGACAGACTTGCTAAAGTTAAGAAGTCGATGCAAGAAAAAAAGATAGATCTGTTAATATCGCAAGATACCGCAAATATGAATTATCTCACAGGATATGATGCATGGTCATTTTACTATGCACAATGTGTTTTAGTTCATGTTGATTTAGATGAGCCATTTTTATTTGTAAGAGATCAGGACGCTGGAGGTGCATTTTTACAGAGTTGTTGGTCTCAAGAAAATATTATTGTATATGCAGAAAAATATATCCATACATGGCCCAACCATCCTTATGATTATCTTATCGAGATCATTAAAAATAAAAAGTGGGATAATCAATCAATTGGTCTTGAAATGGATAGTCATTATTTTACAGCTTTTTGTTATCAGAAACTCATTGACGGATTGCCTGATGCATCACTTAAAGATTCTGAAAGGCTTGTGAATTGGGTGAGATTTATAAAATCAGATAATGAAATTGAACTAATGAAAAATGCAGCATTGATTACCGATCAGGCTATGCAAACTGCAATTGACATTATAAATCCAGGAATTAGACAATGCGATGCAGTTGGAGAAATTCAAAAAGCAATGTTTTATGGTACACCTGAAATTGGTGGGGAGTATTCTAGTATCGCCACCTTATTACCCACTGGCGCAGGGACATCTGCGTCTCATTTAACTGCAACACAAGAGAAGTTTGTTAAGGGCGAAGCTACAATTGTTGAACTAGCTGGTGTTCATAAGAGATACCATGCTCCACTAGCAAGAACAGTGTTGCTTGGAAAGGCAGAACAAAAAAAAATTGATGCTATTAAGGCTACCAATGAAGCCTTAGACGAAGGTATTTCTGCTATTAAACCTGGAAATACAGCTGATCATGTGGCACAAAAATTTTGGGCTGTTCTTGACAAGCATGACATTAAAAAAGAATCTCGAACGGGATATTCAATCGGCATAGGATACCCTCCGGATTGGGGTGAGCATACAATAAATATCTCTAAAGGAGATCAAACTATTCTTCATCCAAATGTCACATTCCACATGATTGCAGTAATGCAATTCGGTAGCTGGGGTGTTGAAGCGAGTCACTCATTGAGAGTTACAGAAAATGGTTCAGAAAAGTTTTCTGATTTTTCAAGCGATCTGTTCATTAAAGACTAGCAATAAGCTAAGAATTTAATTCTTCTATAGCACTCCTTGTTTTTACTAGAGAATCCTATAAAAAAATTGTATAAAGTAGCGCAATTCACGGAGATAATTATGGGCATTCATCACGATTACAAGTCTAAACGCGGAGAGCGCGCGATGGCAAAACAACAGAAAAGAGAGTCCAAACAAGCTGATAATACAGATAAAAAAGAAGAAGAAAAACTTGTTAAAGAGCTTAAAAAAGCAGGGTTGAATAAAGATGAAATCAAACAGTTCCTCGAAGGAAGAGCAAAAGAATAAAAAGCTTAATGATACTGAACGACTATCTGAGGCTTTGAGACAGAATTTAAGAAAAAGAAAAGAATATCAACGAAAGAAAGAAGAAAAATAAGATGACCATCATGTCTGATAACTGGATTAAAAAAATGTCTTTAGAACAAGGCATGATTGAACCTTTTGTAGACGGACAAAAAAAAGATGGGACTATTTCCTTTGGATTGTCATCTTACGGATATGACGCAAGAGTATCTGAAGATTTTAAAATATTTACAAATGTTGACTCAGCCTTAGTTGATCCTAAAAATTTTGATGACAAAGGCTTTGTTGATAGACCAGGCAAAGAATGCATCATACCACCCAATTCATTTGCACTGGCACGCACCGTAGAATATTTCAGAATTCCAAGAGACGTGTTAGTAGTTTGTTTAGGCAAATCAACATATGCACGATGTGGAATAATAGTTAATGTAACTCCTTTGGAGCCCGAGTGGGAAGGGCATGTAACTTTAGAGTTTTCAAATACAACACCACTGCCAGCAAAAATATATGCAAATGAAGGAGGCTGTCAGTTCCTATTCTATAAAGGAGAGGCTCCGCCTGAGATTTCCTACAAGGATAGAAAAGGGAAATACATGAAACAAACTGGCGTTACTCTTCCCAAGCTATAAAATTCAATGCAGAAAATTGTTATAAATGGAGGACAACCTCTAAGGGGTGTGATTCCTGTTAGTGGATCAAAGAATGCTGCTCTACCCATTATGGCTGCTAGTATTTTAACTAATGAAAAATTAGAACTTTCAAATGTTCCAGATCTTGTTGATGTAAAAACTATGAGTTTGGTTTTATCATCTCTTGGAGTTAATGTCGCTAAAAGTGAAAATAATAAAAATTCTATTACGCTTCAATATTCAGATACGGAAAAAACTATTGCTGAATATGATTTAGTGAGAAAGATGCGAGCAAGTATATTAGTGCTAGGACCTTTACTTGCAAGAAAGCGTGAGGCGAGTGTATCACTTCCTGGAGGTTGCGCTATAGGTGCTCGACCAATCGATATTCATATAGACGCACTCACAAAACTCGGCGCAACTTTTGAATTGGAAAAAGGATATATTCAATGTAGCGCACCTAAAGGACTGACTGGAAATAAGATCGAACTTCCTAAAGTATCTGTTGGCGCTACTGAAAATATTATTATGGCAGCGTCATTAGCAAGTGGTGAAACTGAAATTTCTAATATCGCGTTAGAGCCTGAGGTGATTGATTTAATTAATTGTTTAAATACTATGGGAGCAAAAATTGAACTTGGTGACAATAGGTCTGCTGTGATCCAAGGGGTAACAACTTTGAATAGTTCAAATTATTCTATTATTCCTGATCGTATCGAGGCTGTTACTTATATCATAGCTGGAGCATTAGCAGGAGATGGACTTAAAATAGAAAATTTAAACATTGAACACATTAGCAATGTTTTAGAGACTTTAAAGACATTACCAGTTGATATAATTTTTGATGAAAATAGTGTAACAGTAAATAAATCTAATATTAGTGAAGGTATTGAAATTCAAACAAAGGAATATCCTGGTTTCCCAACAGACGTTCAAGCGCAAATGATGGTTTTAATGTCTATGGCTAAAACTAAGTCAGTCATAGACGAGAACATATTTGAAAACAGATTCATGCATGTACCTGAATTGAATAGAATGGGAGCAAATATCGAAATTAATGGCAAAAGAGCAATTATTAATCCTTGCTCAGGATTTAGAGGAGCTCCAGTTATGGCAACTGATCTAAGAGCTTCTGTAAGTTTAATCTTAGCAGGATTAGCAGCTGAAGGTGAAACAACCCTAAATCGCATCTATCACTTGGATAGAGGATATGAACAAATTGAGGTAAAATTAGAAGCATGTGGAGCAGAGATTAAGCGGGTTTAAAAAATATGAATTTGAATGCAATTGATACTGATGAATTAAAAATTATTGGGACAATATTGCAGGACGGACTCATTGAAGTAAGCGATATTAAATACCTACCTTCAATAAGATCATTTTTTTTAATGATCACACGATTTATGTGGGAAGAAAAAATCGTAAATAAAGTTAATCAGCGCATAAAGGCTGTTCTGTGCTTTGAGGATGTCATATCAGTTTATTCAAAAAATATTGATCAATTGAATAAATCAAAGAAATTAGAACTGTTGACTTTTAACTATTATCCCAATAAGTCAAAAAATATTGAAATTGAATTGCTTTTCAAAAATGATGCAATTATAAAACTCGAAACTGAAATTATTCGGTGCAAATTAGATGATCAAGGAAACCCTTGGAGTACAGAAGAACAAGTGAATGAATAAAATAATTAATACAAGCAATTCAGGCTTTCAACAGGAATTTGAAAATTTAGTAAATACTAATAGGTCAGATGACAAAGATGTAAAAGATGTTGTAGCTAAAATAATTAATGATGTAAGAACCAAAGGTGATGATGCTTTAATAGAATATACCAATCAACTTGATCGCAATGAACTTTCAAAATCAAACTTCATTTTAGATGAAACTGCAATCAACAATCAGACAGATGGATTACCTGAAAAGATATGCAAGGCTATTCAAACAGCGGCAGATCGAGTTAGGGCATACCATGAAAAACAATTACCACAGGATTTAAGTTTTAATGATGATCTAAAATCTACTCTTGGATATATGTGGAAGCCTTTGGAAACAGCAGGGATTTATGTACCAGGTGGAACAGCAAGCTACCCTAGTACAGTTCTTATGAATGCAATACCGGCTATGGTTGCAGGTGTAAAAGACATAGTAATGGCCACACCATTAACTGACGGACAGATCAATCCATCAGTTTTATATGCCGCAAAAATTGTTGGTATTAAAAAAATATATTGCATGGGTGGCTCTCAGGCAGTCGCGGCAATGGCATATGGAACTGAAAGCGTGGCACCTGTAAATAAAATCGTTGGACCTGGTAATATTTACGTCGCTGAAGCAAAACGGCAAGTTTCAGGATTTGTTGGAATTGATATGTTTGCAGGACCTTCTGAAATAGTAGTAATTTCAGATCAGAATAGTGATCCAAAAATTATTTCTGCAGATCTCATTGCCCAATCTGAACATGATAAAAGTGCTCAAAGCATTCTAATTACCACTGATCAGGCATTAGCTGAAGCGGTTGAAAAAGAAGTGCCTAGTCAATTAGCGTCTCTTCCAAGAAAAGAAATTGCGTCAGCAAGCTGGGATTCAAACGGTAAAATCATAGTTGTACGTGATCTTAAAGAGGCTTTTGATATCTCAAACCAATTAGCCCCTGAACACCTCGAGCTTGCTATTGATAATGCAAGAGATTTTCTTAAATATATTGTTAATGCAGGTGCAGTATTCCTCGGTAGGAATACACCTGAAGCATTAGGTGACTATGTTGCTGGTCCAAGCCATGTATTGCCTACATCAAGGAGTGCAAAATTTTCATCAGGACTATCAGTATTTGACTTTCTAAAGAAAATATCGCTTGTTGAATTTACAAAAGAAGGTATTGAAGAAATTGGAAATAGTGCTATGACAATCGCTGATAATGAAGGTCTTGACGGACATTCAAGGTCAATAGAATATAGGCTTACAAAAAAATAATTTATGTCAAAAGAAGAGATTTTAGAATTTAAAGGTAAAGTTACTGATATACTTCCAAATGCAATGTTTAAAGTTGCACTAGAAAATGGCCATGAAGTTTTGGCACATACAGCTGGTAGAATGAGAAAAAATAGAATTAGAGTCTTAGCAGGTGACGAAGTTCTCGTTCAGATCACACCTTACGACCTTACTAAAGGTAGAATAATATTTAGATATAAATAACTAAGAGAATATATTGAAATTTATTTTAGGCAGCTCATCTCCTAGAAGATTAGAATTGCTATCAATTCTTGGGATCAAACCCGATGAAATAATCTCACCAAATATTGACGAGACGATCAACAAAAAGGAATTGCCCTTAGATTACTGTAAACGAATAGCTACTCAAAAGATGAAGCACTTTGATGGGAAGCATGAAAATGCTGTGATTCTTACAGCAGATACTATTGCCTATAGTGGAAGAAGAATAATTGATAAAACAAATGATGAAGTTATCGCTAGGAAAAATCTCAATAAATTATCGGGTCGAAGACATCGTGTTTCAACCGTATTGTGCCTACGAGATACTAAGAATAAAGTTATAAGCAGGAGTGTCACAACTACAGTCAATTTTAAACTGCTTAATAAAAAAGATATTGATAACTACATCAAAACAAATGAATGGAAAAATGTTGCAGGATCATACAAAATTCAGGGCTTTGCTGAAGTTTATATCAAGTCTATTAACGGCTCGTATTCAAATGTAGTTGGATTACCATTGTTTCAAACTAATAACTTATTGGGTTCGGTTGGTTTAATAAAATCATGAGAGAATTAATTTTTATTTACAATGCAAAAAGTGGTATTTTCAATGCCCTCATAGATTGGGGTCATAAAATAATTTCACCAAGTACGTATGAATGTCATTTGTGCTCTATCACATATAACAATCGAGGTAAGGAAAAGATTTGGGGTAATTATCTTAAGTCGCTTAAAATAAAGAGCAGCTTTTATTACATTGACCATCTCGCAGACTTAGAGTTTGTACCTAAGCAAATCAATCTACCATGTGTTTATATTAAAAATGACGATAATTATCAGCTTATGATTGATGCTGACGAATTAAATTCATTAAAAAGTGTGCAGGATTTAATAAGCAGATTAAATGAAAAGCTTAATTAATTAGCAATAAGAATATTTTCTTTGCACGAATACTTCTTATAGAATAAAAGACTTACATTACTAACGTGAGGCTCGATAGCTCAGTTGGTAGAGCAAAGGACTGAAAATCCTTGTGTCGGTGGTTCAAATCCACCTCGAGCCACCACTTATGCAGCTGTAGCTCAGTTGGTTAGAGCGCCTGGTTGTGGACCAGGAGGTCGGTAGTTCAAGTCTACCCAGCTGTACCAATTAAACTCACAAAAATATTTGTTAGGGAGTTTCTGTGTTTACAAAAATAACACATAAATAACACTCTGTACTCTTCCCACTCACAAAAAAGGGCTGAAGAAACATTCTCCAACTTGTCTTAGGAACACTTTTAATGGAGAGAAAAATTAAAGATAATTTTATAATTATACTGGATTAAACATATGGGCAATAATTACTAAGGAGTCGTGAAGCATACATCTTATTGTTTTATTACTACTTGCAACTAAAGATTTTGGGTCAGTAATAAGTTCAGTTACATAAACTTTATTATTATTTTGCCTGAGTATATTTTTTTTTATTAACGAATTAACTACTCTGCTAACAGTTTCTCTTGGAATGAGAGTTGACTCTGCTACAGAAGATATATTCACAGGTTTAATCACTCCTTCAGAATAAAAATCAACATTCTTGCCAATTATCTTCTTTTTTAAATCGTTATCAAAAAATAGACACGATGAAAGCACGCATAATTCATTATAATTAAGAGGGGAATTTCTAATATATTGAAAACATACTGACCAGTACCAATGTAACATTATCCATGTTCTTAAATAGCTTAATTGATTCATATTGGAGAGATGATCAATATCTATTTTATAATTTTTTTTTATAAACTTTAATTCAGCTAAGTCATTTAATAGAGAAGACCAATTTTGACCCATCTTTTTAGCAATCCATAAATGTGATTTTTTAAATAAATCTGTATCGAACATGATTTTAAAAGGAAAAACATAACCTAACTTTTTATCGTATTTTGTTTCTATATTTAACCATGGCTTCAGTTGTCTCCTGGCAGTCTCTTTTGGGTAGCCAGTGTTGTATGCAATGCATTCAATTGTATTTTTAGAGAATTTTTTAGATGTACTAGAATATTCAAATTTGAAAAGAGGATGATTCATGAATTCATGTATTGGAAGGTTCATTTTCATTATCTCTTGATGATACGGCGCATCTTTATTTTGGTGAGTGTAAACTATTGAATTAATTATCATGAAGCTTAATGGAGCCAATGTTTTAGCGGCAACACGTGATCCCAATGTTTTTTCAACTTCACCCCCATAACTTGCAATATTAAGAAAAAAGTCACTAAAAACTGAAAGATGGAGTAGAAGTAGCTTATGAACCTTTTCATGCGGTAGCTTTTGTAAACTTTTTTCAATAGAAGCTATATCATTGTTTTTTATCATTTTTATATAAATAAACCTATTATGGGGAACTAGCAAACCAAATGACTCATCATAACTCATCTTGGGGAACGAAAAACTGTTCTTATTCTCTACATATGCGACAACTACTGAAGCTCAATGCGAGTACTTTTGGTGCTCGCAACTTTTTAGAGATTTATATGATATCACTTGATAAAGCAGACTTGTCGGTAAAGATTGCAGAGCTGATCGCTCTTCGTAAAAGTATATCTCTTGATTTAAAAGAGCTGATCGCTCTTCGTAAAAGTATATCTCTTGATTTAAAAGTAATTGCCGAAAAAACTAAGATACCTACTCAAATGCTGAAAAACATTGAACTTAAAAACTTTGATAAGCTGCCACCTGAACCAATTGGTAGATCTTTTATTAAACAATATATCTCTATCATCGAAAAAGAGTCAAAAAATCTCAGGTAATTTAAATTTCGAATCTACCCAGCTGTACCAACTAATGATTTTTTTACGGGAAGAGTGAGTACGATCAA
>OCZA010000681.1_pt1 | contig 11319 bp, 8 predicted proteins | sample 1539021 | NCBI WGS metagenome assembly OCZA01 (sample SAMEA2619376, study PRJEB22493) | marine metagenome | biome: marine biome (ENVO:00000447); feature: surface water layer (ENVO:00002042); material: "saline water (ENVO:00002010), including plankton (ENVO:xxxxxxxx)" | depth 5 m | reverse complement strand
TAAAGCACCAGAGACAGCATGCATATTGCACCACCCAGTGATCTTACATTGGGGAAATAATAATCGCCGTAATTCCAGTCAAAAAGAGTTCGTAATGCTGTCTGAATTGGGCCCGCAAAATCGAGAATCCCCGTGTATGTGTAAGCAATTATGTATGCGGGCATTGCTAATGGCAGAAGAAATGCCCAGGCGAATACTTTTCGTCCTGGAAAATCGCACATTGCAGTCAACCATGCGCCACCAACGCCAAGCAATAACGTGCCAAATCCTACTCCAAGCATTAAAAATAATGAATTTAAAATATAATCACCAAGAACTGTGTCAAACAGATGAGACCATGAGTCAGAGTAGGGCAGAAAAAGATAACTTGTTATAAATAAGATTGGTGTTGCTATTAAGCATGTCGTAAAAAATAAGAAAAACCGCCAATACGGTTTCTCACCAACATTATTTGTGAGATTTAATTTGTTAGAGATTATCGCCAACCTGCTCGATCCATCGCTTTAATTGCCTCTGAATTATACTCACCAAGCTGTGTCACGTTAATTTTGTCTGCTAGGAATGGGCCCCATGACTGCAGGATCGGGCTTATTTCAACATTCTCGCGAATTGGAAATTCATTATTTTTTTCAGCATACCATCTCTGACTCTCGTCACTAGCAAGAAAGGCAATCAATTTTTCTGCGTTTAAAGTGTTTTTTGACGATGTAGTGATTCCAGCACCAGAAATATTAATATGAGTTCCACGATCTTTTTGATTTGGCCAAAATAATGAGACTTTCTCCGCGGCAGATCTTTGACTTGCATCTGTTGAATTGAGCATGTGTCCAAGGTAATAACTATTTGCAATTGCTACATCGCATTCGCCTGCCGCTACGGCTTTAATCTGATCTCTATCACCGCCAGCAGGCTTTCTCGCAAAATTAGCAGTAAAACCTTGTAACCATTGCTCTGTTTTCTCAAGGCCATTTTGAGCAATCATTCCAGCCACCATGGACTGATTATATATGTTGCTTGATGATCGAATGCATATTCGGCCTGACCACTGTTCGTCTGCTAATGATTCATAGGAGTCAAGATCTTCTGCACTAACTCTATCTTTAGAATAAATTATGACTCGCGCGCGAATGCTAAGACCGGCCCACATATTATCTGAGCTTTTGAGATTATCTGGCACTAGTTCTTTAATAGAGGAGGAATCAATTGGTTTAAGAACATTGGCTTGTTGTGCACGATATAGACGACCCGCGTCTACTGTTAGAAGTATATCAGCAGGCGAATTTTCACCTTCATTTATAAGTCGCGTGAGAAGGGCATCTCCTTTGCCTGTGACTAAATTCACTTTAACTGCCGTTTGCTCCGAAAATTTATCGAGTAGCGGTTTAATTAGCGCTTCCTGTCTTGCAGAATAGATATTTACCTCATTCGAAAGGACCGGAAAGCTTATTAAACATGTTAATATAAGCGGCAGAAGCGAACGGTTAAAAACAGTCATTGCGGCACCTTAATTATTGCGAACGCTAATTATTATCATTTGCAATAAAAAATCAAGTTTAGTCGCAAGTTAATTGAGTCATTAATTTAATAAATAATTTTAAGGTACAGTTTGATGGGTTATTTTTGGCCGATTATAGTCTTAAGGTTTGTGCCATTATTTTTTATTCTGGCCGTTTTGATAGGTGCCATTGCATACCCTGGTGGCAATATCCATGATCCAAATCAACTTGGATACTCTTTTACTAATAACTTCCTTAGTGATTTAGGTGGTTATAAATCGCACTCATCAGAACAAAACTTTATATCGAGCTTCTTTTTCAATATGTCCATGTGTTTCTTTATTTTTGTAGGAATTGCATTTTTATTTATTCCTAAAATTTTTGAGAATAAAAAACCGCTTCAGAAATTAGCTTTTTTGGGTTCAATATTCCTTTTGATCGGCACCTTTCTTTTTGCAGGAGTCGGTTTAACACCCTATGATCTTTATTTGGATTTGCATGTTTTTTTTGCCTTAAATGCATTTAGGCTCATTGTGCCTGGTTGTCTGTGTTACTTCATAGTTTTGCTTTTGAGTGACATTCCAAATCGCCATGCTTTTGTTGCAGGTATCTATTTAGTTAGTGTTTTTGCATATGTTTGTTACCAATTATTTTCTACAGGGAATCCTTTTGATAATTATGATGACATGGTAATTCAAGCAACTATACAAAAGTTAATTGTAATAATTAGCGTTCTTAGTTTTTTTTCTTTTAGCTTTGCTTTTGAATGGCAGATAAAATCTCTAAGTCAATCTGATGCTTAATCTTTGAATTAAATCATGAGTGAATTTGAGGAAAAAAATGTTTTTATGAGTCGAGCGATTGATTTAGCTCAAGAAGCAGGTGCGTCTGGAGAAGTGCCTGTTGGTGCGGTGGTGGTTAGAGACAATAAAATAATTGGAGAGGGGTTCAACCAACCTATTTTGGCATCTGATCCAACTGCTCATGCAGAAATTATTGCGATGAGAAATGCCTCTAAGTATATTGATAATTATAGACTTACTGGGTGTGACTTATATGTTACGTTGGAGCCGTGTTTGATGTGCTTTGGAGCAATGATACACGCGAGGATAAGCAATCTTTTCTTTGGCGCAGCTGAGCCTAAATCAGGCATTGTCACCAATAAATTTTTAGCCAAAACTGGTATTTATCTAAATCATAAAATCACATGTGAGGGTGGTTTTATGCAAGATAAATGCATATTTATGATGCAGGAGTTTTTTCATAAAAAAAGAGAACAAGCGCGATGTGTCTAAATTAAAGTGAGGGAGGTATGTTGTCTTTCCATTTTTGTGCATCTAAATCAGTCTTTTTAGTTGATTCCTCGGAATCTTTGCCAGTCAGTGTCCGAAGTTTTAAGAATTTTTGATAGTACAAAATGTTTTCTACATATCTCACCGGTTCGTTTCCTCTCGCATAACCATGAGTTACAGTGGAGTAGTATTTTTTATTAGTGAGAAGCGGTAGGTATTTTTTCAGCACCTCCCATTTAGTATTATCCTGTCCATCACGCTTTGCGAGTATTCTCGCATCTTCAAGATGCCCTCGACCTACGTTGTATGCGGCAAGTGCCATAAATGTCCGATCGGGTTCCTCTATGTCTTCATTCATTAAATTTCGCAATTTTGCTAAATATTTGGATCCACCCTCAATACTTTGGAAGGGATCTAATCGATTTAAAATGCCCATTTCTTTGGCAGTCCTTAGTGTGAGCATCATTAATCCTCGCACGCCAGTTGGAGATATAGCTCTGTCATCCCAATGTGATTCCTGATAAGCCATCGCTGCTAATAGATGCCAGTCGATATTGTATTTGTCTCCCGCTATTTGGAAGCCTGCTTTATATGTAGGTAGGCGTTTTTGCGTCAGCTCATCCAAGCGCTTAGAGTCAGCCGCTGAGAACTTTTCACTGTAAGAGGTAATTATGGATGTCAGTTTCTCTAACTCGCCTTTTTCACGAGAAACATCGATATACTCATTCGCCGCACTCGATAAGGTTCCATCGCTATAGCTCGGGAAAGCCAGTGCAACAGGGTTATTCTCAGTTATTGAAAAAGCTGCTCCGACACTCGGATAAATATGACGATTTATAGAGTACTCGATTGAATTAACGATGGCATATTTTATTTTTTCCTCTTTTATAAGTGAAAAAAGATCTGATATCGATAAGTCAGATGTTTCATACAGCACAAGATCTGGCGCATTTTTTCGTATTTTCGATAACGTGATTTCGTCCACTGAGTTTGAGATAAAGCTTGCGCTTCCAATAACCTCGCTTATATCTGATGGTTTGAATTTTCCTCGTTTATATATGACTTGCTGATCCATACTCAAATATGATTTTGAAGCTGCAAACGATTTATCATTCAAAACATTTTGAAGAAGATTGGCTGAGGCGAAATCTCCTTTTGGTCCTCCGAGGGCATTTAGTAGACTTGACAAGTTAGCTTTAACCTCGACATTAAGATCAACATTAAGGCTGTCTGCGAAAGATTTAGCTAAAAGAAAGTCAAGACCATTTTCTCCCTCGCCATCGACAAAATAAGTAGTTGGACCATATATGGTAAGAAAATTAATGTAACCTTTTGACTTAATTCTGTCTAAATCAGTCATTTGATTGCTGCTAATCGAGAAAATTAATATCAGGGTAACTGCAAATAAAAATAGAAGTCGGTTTCTAAAACGTTTCAGCCGTCTTGATCTATGCAATAAGCTATTCATTTTGAAATTCTAAAGCAGTTTTTCATATTATGTTATTTTTATTATTGTTCCTTAAAATTTCTCTCTGCGATTTATGAATTTTTGTTAAACTAAACTTATCAAATCGGAGTTACTATAGAACGGCAATGATCATATTTGAAGGCACACCTACTCTTTCTAAATTTCGATGTCAGAGATTGCTTGAAAAACTAAGGAATCAAGTCCCCAAAATAGAAGCAATAAAAGCTAATTTTTTCCATTTTGTCGATTGTCTAGAGCCACTCTTGGCAAAAGAACACCAAACCCTTGAAGAAATTTTAAAATATGGTACCCAAATTAAGGATATAGATAAGGAGGGAGAACTTTTTCTCGTAGTGCCACGATTGGGAACAATATCGCCATGGTCAAGTAAAGCTACTGATATTGCTCATAATTGTGGATTATTAAAAATAAAAAGAATCGAAAGAGGTGTCGCATATTTTATCGAATCTGACACCTCTCTAACGTCTGAAGATTTAAAGTTTATCGAAAATATAATTAGCGATCGCATGGTCGAAAGCATTCTTTATGACTTTTCTGAAGCTGAGCAGATGTTTGCACAGAGTTCTCCTGGGGTTATTAAGTTTGTTGATGTGATTAATCATGGATCACAGGCTCTTCAAGATGCCAACACTGAATTTGGGCTTGCTTTGGCAGAAGACGAGGTAGATTACCTTGTTGAAAGGTTTGTCCAATTAAATCGTAATCCCAGTAATACCGAATTGATGATGTTTGCACAGGCTAACTCTGAGCATTGTAGACATAAAATATTTAATGCAACGTGGCGCGTGGATGGAGTTGATCAGTGTGACTCTTTGTTTGACATGATTAAAAATACGACAGAAATTAATGGTAATGGTGTTTTATCTGCTTATTCTGACAACGCCGCCGTTATCAAAGGAAACGAGGCCGGAAGGTTTTTCCCAGATCCAGATAATAAGACATACGCATATCATCAAGAACCAATTCATATGCTTATGAAAGTAGAGACTCATAATCATCCTACTGCAATAGCTCCCTTTCCTGGAGCAGGCACAGGTGCTGGGGGAGAAATAAGAGATGAGGGAGCAGTTGGGCAGGGCGCCAAACCAAAAGCTGGCCTTGTCGGATTTTCAGTTTCGAATTTGCGTATTCCAGGGTTTACTCAAAACTGGGAAAGTGATTATGGTAAGCCAGAGAGGATAGTTTCTGCGCTTGACATCATGTTAGAGGGACCAATTGGTGGTGCAGCTTTTAACAATGAATTTGGTCGTCCAAACATTTGTGGTTATTTCCGAAGTTTTGAAATGACAATTGATCAAACTAGATGGGGATACCACAAACCAATAATGATTGCTGGAGGCTATGGCAACATAAAAGAATCGCATGTTCATAAAAAACAATTTTCCCCTGGTACTCATTTAGTCGTTTTGGGAGGACCAGCTATGTTGATAGGCCTCGGCGGTGGAGCAGCCTCTTCAATGAGCTCTGGAGCAAGTTCAGAAGACTTAGATTTTGCATCGGTGCAACGTCAAAATCCAGAAATAGAAAGAAGATGCCAAGAGGTTATAGACGCTTGTTGGCAACTCGCAGACCTGAATCCAATCGAATTTATTCATGATGTAGGCGCCGGTGGGCTATCAAATGCGCTGCCGGAGCTGGTGAAAGATGGGGGCACTGGAGGAACATTCGAGTTACGCGACATTCCAAATGATCAATTAAGTATGAATCCTATGGAATTATGGTGTAATGAGAGCCAAGAGCGATACGTAATGGCTGTTTCAGAGAAAAACATTAAGGTTTTCGAAGCAATATGTAATCGAGAGAGATGTCCTTTCTCAATAGTTGGAACAGCGACTAAAGAAAAAATGATTTTGGTTACTGACGCTCATTTTGATAACACGCCTGTGCAGATGCCAATGCCGATTCTCTTTGGTAATTCACCGAAACTTGAAAAGAATATCCAAACCATTGAGACAAAGATAAAACAGCCGGATTTCGATCGTCTTAACTTGAGTGATGTAATTTTTGAAATTCTAAAGCATCCGACAGTTTCTAATAAAAGTTTCTTAATAACAATCGGTGATAGGTCAGTCGGTGGTATGGTAGCCAGAGATCAAATGGTCGGGCCTTGGCAAATTCCTGTGGCAGATTGCGGTATAACAACTGTCTCATACGACAGTGTTCAGGGAGAGGCCATGGCAATTGGCGAGAAAGCGCCTATAGCCATTTTGAACGCAGCAGCCTCGGGCAGAATGGCAATTGGTGAGTCCATCACGAATTTATGTTCGTGTATGATCGAAAGCATTAGTGATATAAAATTATCTGCCAATTGGATGTGTGCCTCGGGTTCCAATGATCAGGACAGTGCTCTGTATCAAACTGTCAAAGCAGTTGGAATGGAGTTTTGTCCTCAGCTTGGAATCAGTATTCCTGTTGGTAAAGACTCCTTGTCTATGAAAACAGCTTGGCGTGAATCAAGTAAAAATAAAGAGGTTGTATCGCCTCTTTCCTTAAATATCTCCGCCTTCGCTCCCATTAAGGATGTCAGACTTGCCGCTACTCCGGTACTAGATACTGATTGTTTTGATAGTACTATTTTATTAATCGATCTTGGCTTAAATAAAAACCGTTTGGGTGGGTCAATATACATGCAAGTACATTCTGAAATCGGCAGTGTTGCTCCAGATGTTGATGATCCAAAGTTGTTGACATCTTTCTTTGATTTGATGAAGAAGTATCATTCGAATAAGACAATCCTATCATATCATGATAGATCTGACGGAGGCGCTTTTGTATCTTTAGTTGAGATGAGTTTTGCAAGTAATACTGGTATATCGATATCTGTTGAAAATGATGATGTCGCAAGTTTTTTGTTCAATGAAGAGTTAGGAGCTCTAATTCAAGTAAGGAATGAAGACTTGTCTCAAGTGCTTTCAGATTTTAATTCGTCAGAAATACAAGTATTTAAGATCGGTTCCATAAACACAAATCACTCTATTGATATCTTTCAGAATGAAGAAATGCTCTTTTCCTGTGCCTTATCTAAACTAAAGGGAGCGTGGAGTGAAGTTTCTTACAGAATGGCAGCTCAACGGGATAATCCGGAGTGTGCGATGCAAGAGTTTGAAAAATACTCTCAAGATAGTGATCCAGGATTGTCTGTCAGCTTATCTTTTGATCCTAGTGACGACATTACTGCACCTTTTTTGAATATTGGCTCTAAACCTCTCGTCGCTGTTCTTAGAGAGCAAGGTGTGAACAGCCAAGTTGAAATGGCGGCTGCATTTGATCGAGCAGGTTTCTCGGCGAAAGATATCCATATGAGTGATTTGTTAGCCGGACATCATTCCCTTGAAGATTTCCATGGGTTAGTAGCATGTGGAGGGTTTTCTTATGGCGATGTTCTGGGAGCAGGAGAAGGTTGGGCCAAGACAATCCTTTTTAATAATTACATGAGAGATCAATTTACTAATTTTTTTGCTAGATCAGCAACTTTCACTTTGGGTGTCTGCAATGGGTGCCAGATGCTGAGTTCTCTAAAAGAACTTATTCCAGGAACGAAGCATTGGCCTAAATTTGTTCGTAACACTTCTGAACAATTCGAGGCGCGTTTCTCTTTGGTTAAAGTTGAATCTTCTCCTTCAGCATTACTGCGAGGCATGCAAGATTCTTACATGCCAATTGTAATTTCTCACGGTGAGGGACGTGCTGAGTTTTCGGATGCTGATGATATGAAAGAGTTGAACAAAAATAAACTCGTCGCGCTGAGATTTGTGGAGAATACGTATGAGGTAGCATCTTCTTATCCCTCTAATCCAAATGGTTCACCGGATGGACTTACTGGATTATGTTCTTTGGATGGGAGAGTAACAATAATGATGCCACATCCAGAGAGAGTATTTAGGTATGTTACAAATTCTTGGTATCCAAAGAACTCAGGGAGTGATAGTGGATGGATGAGGTTATTTAGAAATGCTAGATTGTTTGTTGGTTAAAATTTCATGAAGAAAATTGAGAATGAGTCTGAATTGTTGAAGAAAGCTTTAGAAGTAGGCGCTAAATATACTCGGGCCAGAGGTTATGGTGAAATAGAGTCACACGATTCTATGAAGTTAAAAGTCGAATTTATCTATAGGGCTTTAGTTGAAGATAAGCTTATTCAACCGTTGGCAAAAGACCAAATTAGTGATCTTGGAATGCGCCGGAAATTGGTTCTCTGGATATCACGGAACCTACCAAACTAGAAAAAATGTGTCTCTAGGAATCTTAAGTGGTTTTCAAATTGTGGTAGACTGTGTGCGAGAGTTAGCGAGACAATCGCTATTTGAGCAGCTTAGCTGGTCACGTAGAGGAAAGTCCGGGCTCCACAGGGTAAGAGTGCCAGGTAACACCTGGGAAGCGTGAGCTTACGGAAAGTGCAGCAGAGAATAGACCGCCGATGATTCAATTGAACACAGGCAAGGGTGAAAAGGTGCGGTAAGAGCGCACCGCGTTATTGGTAACAATAATGGCATGGTAAACCCCACTCGGAGCAAGACCAAATAGGTCTCCACATGGTGCGACCCGCACGGGGGGACGGGTAGGTTGCTTGAGGCAAGCGGCGACGTTTGTCCCAGATGAATGATTGTCCTCGACAGAACCCGGCTTATCAGTTAACTCTCAATCTTTATAAATTATTTCAATACTGATTTATTCGAATATTTGGGTTGTAACAGAGTCAAATTCTAGAAACCACTTTAAGTTTTACCTTTAGCGCAATGTTTTTAATTGTGAAAAAATATTTCCCCACCTAACCTTGCGAATGGGATTCCGATTTATGTCGGAAATCACTGATTTTATTGTGTTTTTTTTAGATATATGAGCTTGACTTTCGCTTTTTATCTTATTAGTGTTGCATCATGGATAAAAGTGGTAAAAAGTGGATAAATAAGAATGTCGATATTCAGGGGTAGTGATCCAATTAATATGGATTCAAAAGGTAGATTGGCGATACCGACTCGTTATCGCGGAATCCTGTCTGATCTGTGTGAAGGCGCACTGGTAATAACGATCGATATGAAAAGCACGTGCTTGACTTTATCTCCGCTGCCAGAGTGGAAACAATTCGAGAAGAAAGTTGCCGCTCTGCCTGCCATGGACGAGCTTGGCGAAATGTTGAGTCGTTTTGTAGTTGGGCAAGCAAAAGATATTCAGTTGGATGGAAATGGAAGAATTTTAATTCCTCAAGAACTTAGAGAGTTTGCAAAACTTGAGAAAAAAATTGTGCTCGTGGGAAGAACTCAACGCTTAGAAATTTGGTCAGAGGATCTTTGGGAGTCCGAGGTAAAACAGTCAAGAGAAACTTACATGGATATTTTAAGTGAGAAACAACCGATGTCGGATGCATTGAAGAGTTTGTCGTGGTAACAAAGCTTGACTGCACATATTCCAGTTTTTTTGCATGAAGCACTCGATTCTTTGGTGGTCGATTTAGACGGTTTATATGTTGATGGGACATTTGGCAGGGGAGGTCATTCTGCAGAGTTGTTGCAACGATTATCAGGTAATGCTCATGTCATAGGCTTAGATAAAGATCCAGAGGCCATAGATTTTGGAAGATCAAAATTTAAAAATGAAAAAAGATTGGAGCTCTTGCATGAGAGTTTTTCAAATTTGACTAATATTCTTCAGGTACGTGGCAAACTTGGTAATGTTTCTGGTGTGTTGCTCGACCTTGGAGTCTCATCACCCCAGCTCGATCAGGCCCAGCGGGGATTTAGTTTCATGAATAATGGGCCACTCGATATGCGTATGAATAATTCTGCTGGGCTAACCGCGGCAGAATGGATAGCCGCATCTGATAAAAATGAACTTACTGAAACATTTAGAAATTTAGGCGAAGAAAAGTACGCTAACCGAATCGCAAAAAGTATTATCAATAGCCGAGCACAGCAACCTATAACGACAACTCAACAGTTAGCCGCCATAGTATCGAAGGCTCATCCCAACTGGCAGAAAGGGAAACATCCCGCTACAAAAGTTTTTCAAGCTATTCGAATACGTGTAAATAATGAGCTGAATGATTTAGAGCATTTGCTAGCTAATGTGCTTAAGGCGCTAAAAATCGGTGGTAGACTTGTAGTAATAAGTTTCCATTCTCTGGAGGACAGAAGGGTCAAGAAATTTATTCGAGATCAAGAGAACGGCCCATTTGTCCCAAAAAGTATTCCAATAAAACACTCTAAAGTTCAGATTTCAATGAAGCGTGTTGGGAAAGCTCTTACATCTTCCAATGTAGATATTATCGAAAATAGACGGGCGAGAAGCGCGGTTATGAGAGTAGCTGAGAGAGTGGCTTAACTATGAAACTTGATAACAAGTCAAATAACAACACCTTTCAAATTTTGATTTTGTGGATATTGGTTCTAGTATCTGCTGTCTCAGTTGTTTTTGTTAATCATTTGTGCCGCCAAAAGTACTCTGAGCTGAGTTATCTGGAGTCTTCTGCAAGCAAATTAGAGACAAATTATGGACGCCTAATTCTTGAGTTTAGCGCATGGGGATCAATGCACCGTGTCGAGCTATTGGCATCGAAAAATCATCAAATGGTCATCCCGAAACATGATGAAATAGTCATCATTGATAGCAATCGCGAAGGTTCATATTAAGATGAGCGCGAAAAGTCTTTCAATAAATGTGTCCAAGTGGCGTTACTGGGCAGTCATTGCAATTTTGATGATTTTTCCAATCTCAATTCTCATAAAAGTTGCGTTTTTACAGATACTTCCAAGTCAAAAATATGGATTCGATTTCCTTAAAAATCAGGGAGAGATACGAGCGATAAGGAAGATAAGTATTCCTGCAGTCAGAGGATCAATACTAGATAGAAATGGAAAGCCTCTCGCTATAAGTACACCGGTGATTGATATAGTTGGCAATCCTCAGAAAATAATGACTCAAGATCATACAAAATTGGCTGACGCACTTGGAATATCGGTACAAATTTTGAGAAATAGGTTGGATCTCTATAAGGAAAAATCATTTGTATATTTATCCCGCCAACTATCAGATCAAGATGCCAAAG
>OCZA010000680.1_pt1 | contig 11319 bp, 9 predicted proteins | sample 1539021 | NCBI WGS metagenome assembly OCZA01 (sample SAMEA2619376, study PRJEB22493) | marine metagenome | biome: marine biome (ENVO:00000447); feature: surface water layer (ENVO:00002042); material: "saline water (ENVO:00002010), including plankton (ENVO:xxxxxxxx)" | depth 5 m | reverse complement strand
CTTCATAGAATGATTTCAACTGATCCAGGCGTTATGATGCCAGAATCAGGAAGGTCTTTAACACATAGCGAAGCTATTGAAATGATAAAGGAGTGGATTGCAGTAATGTAACCTTAACTTCATTTTTAAATGGTAATATCAACGGTAGGAAGTAAAAATGAGTGAAAGAGAGAATTTACTAAACAATCTCAAGATAGATAGAACTGCTCAGCCTGCAAATGAAGGTTCATCTCCTAATAAACTTTATTTACTGGGTGCAGCTATATTAATCGTAGGCATCTTCTGGTGGTTATTTTTATCCGATGATGAGCTTCAGGAAGTCACTACTTTTACTGTTAAGTCTCTTCAAATGTCCGATTCTTCTGCGACTAGTATTCTCGATGCTTCTGGTTATGTGGTTGCAAGAAGAAGGGCAACAGTATCCTCTAAAATGACCGGAAAGGTTATGAAAGTTTTTATTGAGGAGGGTATGTATGTTGAGGAAGGTCAGATATTAGCTCAATTAGACGATAGTACTATGAAGGCTGATCTCAACTACTCACAATCTCAGCTTAATGAAGCTATAAGAATATTTAATAGAACCAAGGAATTGGCAAAAGATGAGCTAGCTAGTCAAGCTTCTTTAGATGCTGCAAGAGCTTCTGTAGAAGGATTAGAGGCTCTAAATGCAGTAAGAAAACAAGTAGTACAAGATATGAAAATACTGGCTCCATTTAGTGGAGTGGTCGTATTTAAAGCTGCTCAACCGGGTGAAATGATATCTCCAGTCTCAGCTGGAGGCGGATTTACCAATACGGGTATTTGTACAATTGTTGATATGGACTCCTTAGAGGTAGAGGTAGATGTGAACGAAGCTTTTATAAATCGAGTAAAACCTGGACAGCCTGTCGTAACAAATCTAAACGCTTATCCTAAATGGGACATACCATCAGAAGTAATAGCAATCATTCCTACCGCTGATCGAAATAAAGCTACTGTAAAAGTTAGAATCGCTCTTCTAGAAAAAGATGAAAGAGTCCTTCCTGATATGGGCAGTAGAGTTTCTTTCTTAAAAAAAGTAGAAACTCAAAATCGTGAGGAAGTAAAAGAGGGCGTTATGATACCTCTGGCAGCTGTAGACAATGAAGGTGACCAATCCATCGTTCAAGTAATTAACGGTTCTCAAATCAAGCTGACAGAAGTTAAAGTTGCTGAAGAAACTGCTAACTATGCAAGAGTGATAGAAGGTTTAACTTCAGGTATGACTGTGGTAGCAAGATTTGATAAAGAATTAGAAAATAATCAAAAAGTAATAATAAAATAAAAAAGAGGTGATCATGTCTAACTTAATTGAAGTCCAATCTGTTAACAAAACATATAAGAGAGGAGAAGAGACACTCGTTGTGTTAGATGATCTAAGCTTAGAAGTCCCTACAGGTGACTTTCTTGCTCTTATGGGGCCTTCTGGGTCTGGAAAATCAACCCTTTTAAACCTTATAGGAGGACTTGATTCTCCTACATCTGGTGAAGTAGTTATAAACGGGGAACATCTTGAAAAAATGGGAGCGTCAGCCCTGAGTGATTGGAGAGCTAGCAATGTTGGTTTTATATTTCAGTTTTATAATCTTCTTCCTGTGCTGACAGCCAATAAGAATGTCGAGATACCTCTTCTCTTAACAAACTTATCTGGCTCTCAAAGAAAAGAACATGTCGCAACTGCACTTAATGTTGTCGGTCTATCAGATAGAGGCGGGCATAAACCAAATGAACTCTCTGGAGGACAACAACAAAGAGTGGCAATCGCAAGAGCACTTGTTTCGGATCCAGATATCTTGGTTTGTGATGAGCCTACAGGTGACTTAGATAGAGATACTGCTACAGAAATCCTAGATCTCCTGCAAATTTTAAACCGTGATCACGGCAAAACGATTTTGATGGTAACTCATGATCCTGTGGCTGCTGAATCTGCTAAAAGAACTTTACATTTAGATAAAGGAAAACTTACGAATTAATGTATTGGACTTTAATTAAGATAGGATTAATCAGAAAAAGGTTAAGAACCTTTTTAACTATCATGTCTATGTTTATAGCGTTTGTCTTATACGGCTCACTTAATACGCTTTCAGGTCTTTTTACAGGAGCAATCCAAGGTCTCTCTGCAGATAATATAATAGTGATGCCAAGATACGATATGTTTGGAAAATTACCTTACTCTTACGTAAATTATATCGAGAATCTGGATGGAGTTGAGGATGTCATGTATATGGATTACCTCATTTCAGATAGCATTGAGAGCATGATGGACGGAGTTGTGTTTGCCTCGAGTCCCAATTTCTTTGAGGTGTATGACAGATTTGAAACATCTCAAGAATCAAAAGATGCCTTGAAAAATAACCCTAATGCAGCAATTGTTGGAAAACTTATGGCAGAGCAGAAGGGTTTAAGGATAGGCGATATACTTAATACAGAATCTAATTCTATGAATAGCGACGGCACTAATAATTGGTCATTTGAAATTGTTGGCTTTTATACTGCGAAACAAATTAAAGGCGATGAAATGGGAGCAGTAATAAATTGGGATACCTTCGACGAGTCTCGGGTAAATCAAAAAGGCACCGTTGGAATGATTATGGTAAAAGCCTCTTCTGCCGAGATGGGTGATTCTATATCCAACCAAATTGATCAACGCTTTATGAACTCATCTTACGCAACCAGATCTGGTCCAGAATCTATGATAGCCGTAGAGATGGCAGGAGAGTTTGCTGATGTGGAATTAATAGTTAACTCGATACTCTTGTCTGTTTTTTTTACTATTTTATTGGTTTCATCAAATACGCTTGCCCAATCAATTAGAGAAAGAACAAGTGATATTGGGGTTTTGAAATGTCTGGGCTATAAGGATTTAACTATTTTCACTTCGGTTATTTTTGAAGCTATTACCATATGTTTTATAGCAGTTTTTATTGGGCTTATAGCTACATTAATGCTTGTTCCGGCTATAGAGTTAATGAGCCAAGGGTTGCTGGAAGATACAATTTCAGTAACGCCAAGTATTATCATTGGAGGTTTTTTAATAGGGCTAATTATTGCTTTTATGTCAGCTGCAGTTCCAGCTTATCAAGCTTTACGTTTGAAAGTAGTCGATGCATTAAGGGAAGGATAATGAAGTATTGGATGATAGTTAAGTCAGGTATTAATCGTAAAAAGATTAGAACCTTTATGACTGTTTTTTCCATAGCTACCGCATTCCTATTATTTTCTCTAGGAAGATCAGTTGCTGTTGCCTTTAATAGTGAAGTTGATTTTGCAGGTAACGATAGGCTTATAGTTGTTTCTCGTTTAGCGTTTACAGAATCATTACCTATGGCACATAAAAACAGAATAGAAGCTGTAGAAGGTGTAGATACTGTGGTATGGCGTCAATGGTTTGGAGGAACTTACAAAGAAAGGCAAAACTTTTTCCCAAAATGGCCTGTTCCAGACAATTACTTTGACGTCTATCCTGAATGGGAGCTGAGTGAAGGAGCACAGGAAGCTTTCTCACGAAATATAACTGGAATGATTGTAGGAAAAGATATAGCAGATCAGTTTGGATGGGAAATTGGAGACAGGATTCCTATTATTGCTGACATATGGCCTAAGAAAGGTGGAGGAGTTTGGGAATTTGATTTAGTCGGTACATACACAAATAGTGTCAGCGAGGAGCAAGGTGAAGCTTTTATAAATTGGAAATATTTTGATGAAGCTAGACTCTATGAAACTGGCCGACCAGGAAATTATATTGTCAAAATAGAGAATCCGGAGCAGGCAGAATCTATAGCAAAAGAAATTGATGAGCTTTTTAAGAATTCCTTAGATGAAACAAAAACCTCAACAGAAGAAGCTTTCAGCAGAATGTTTGCAGAACAAATTGGAAATATAGGTTTAATAATTAATTCAGTCTTGGCTGCTTCTTTTTTTACTATTCTCTTACTCACAGGTAACACTATGAGTCAGGCAGTGCGAGAAAGGACACCAGAGCTGGGAGCATTGAAGGCAGTTGGTTTTTCAGATCGACTTATTATGCTTTTTGTTTTAGCTGAATCTTTCTTTTTGTGTGTTGCCGGCGCCTTGATTGGAGTTCTCATAGCTTACCTTTTGTTCCCGCTTTTTTCTGGTTTAGCAATAGGTTTTTCAGGAGAGATAGAATTTTCGATTTCTATAGTAATAAGTGCAATCTTAGTGGCTTTTATCACTGCAGTTATTTCGGGTGTATTACCTGCTTATTCGGCAATGAGACTGAATGTAGTAGATGCTTTAAGGAAAAATTAATATGAGTTTTATAAGACAAGTTTTATCCGTCACTAATATGAATCTGAGATCAATCTTGGAAAGGTCTGGGTCTTCACTTGTAATTATCATAGGAATAGCGGGTTCTGTTGCTGTCATGGTATCTCTTTTAGCTATGGCGGAAGGTCTTAGTTCTACTATCTCTAATACGGGCCAAGACGACAGAGTAATAATACTTAGAGACGGTTCGGGTTCTGAATTAAGTAGCGGGGTAGCAATGACAGAAGTAGATACTGTTTCCAGCTCCCCAGGAATAAAAAGTCTTGATGGAGAGCCTATGATTGCTGGAGAGTTATTCGCAATTATAGACTTAACAAAGAAAGGAGCTGATTCAACATCTAACCTGCCATTTAGAGGAGTTCAACAAATGAGTTTTGAAATTCGCCCTGAGCTAACAATTATAGAAGGCAGAAACTTTACTAGTGGAACAGCAGAAATAATCGTAGGCAAAGGTGCCAATAATCAATACGAAGGTCTTGATATAGGCGATCAGATAAAAGTAAGAGATAGTTTCGCTACAGTGGTTGGTATTTTCTCTAGTAATGGTGATGTTCACGAATCTGAAATATGGTCTGACCTTGCTGCCGCACAAGGAATATTCCGAAGAGGTGCAATAGCTTCTAGCATGATTATAAGGTTAGAAAGTAAAGATACATTCGATGAAGTTGGTCTTTATGTTGAAAGCTATCCGAACTTAGAGTTAAAGGTCCAAACCGAAACTAATTTTTATGATAATCAATCTTCGGGAGCAGATCTCATAAAAATATTTGGTCAGGTTGTAGGCTATATTATGGCAATTGGTGCTGTGTTTGCAGCATTGAATACTATGTATAGCGCCGTATCAACAAGGCTAGTTGAGATTGGAACTTTAAGAGCACTTGGTTTTAAAGGTACTACAGTTCTTGCGGCACTAATGATTGAGGCTCTAATATTAGCTATGGCTGGTGGTCTACTTGGCGCAGCTATTGCTTATATATTATTCAATGGATATACAGTTTCTACCCTAGCAGGAGGTTCTTTCTCCCAAACGGCATTTGCTTTTGCAGTTACAGGAGAGGTCATTCAACAAGGACTAACCCTAGCTTTATTTGTAGGTTTCATAGGTGGAGTATTCCCTGCATGGAATGCCGCGAGAAGAGACATTACTGAAGCACTAAGATCAATCTAAGAAAGATCTAATTCTCTTTTGCTCAGCAAAAGTCCGTTGTTATCTGCATAGACATAATCACCACTTGAAAAAGTTAACCCGCCAAAAGAAATATCCACTCCTATTTGCCCTTGGTTTTTCTTTTCACTCCTGACTGGCATTGTTCCTAGAGCTTGAACACCGATATTAAGCCTGCTAAGGATATCTATATCTCTTACGTAGCCATTTATTACAATCCCACTCCAATTATTCTTCACTCCGGCTTCTGCGATCATATCTCCTAGTAAAGCGACTGTAGTTATAGCATCTGCATCTACGACAAGAATTTTTCCTCCGCCCTCAGAATTTAAAAGCTCTTTAACAAAGGAATTGTCATCAGGACATTGAAGCGTTTCAATTTTCCCCCAGAAGATTCTCTTACCTCCTAAGTTTTTTAGAATAGGGGAAAGGGCTTGAGCCTCCGGATTTGCGTCAGACAAGTCAGGAGTACTAAATGACATAGAAAGTCAGTTTTATGCGCTTATTGCTTCAGCAGTTCTTTCGCCTCTTAAAACGGTACCAGGAAGCTCGCCAGTAGCTTGATCATTCTTAAAAGTTACAACTCCACTCTTGATAGTTGCAATGTATCCACCAGCCTTTTGAATAATTCTTCTACTTCCGGTTGGTAAGTCATGAACCATCTCAGGTTTGTATACACATAAATTTTCATGATCGATGATGTTAATATCAGCTAGATAACCTTCTTTGATTTGCCCTCTATCCATTAAACCAAAGGTCTCTGCTGTCTCTTTAGTTTGTTTCCTTATGAGAAATTCTAAAGGTATTTTTTCTCCTTTTACCCTATCTCTTGTGTAGTGAGCTACATTCCATGTTGGCATACTTGCATCACATATAAGGCCACAGTGAGCTCCTCCATCGCTAAGACCTGCAACAGAACTTTCAAATTCCATCATCATTTTGTATGTATCTAGGTTATGGTCAGGATAAGGAGAAAATGGTGCCCAAACAAAAGTTTTTCCTTCGTTTTTTAGCATCTCATCGTACATTACTTCCATTACTGATTTACCTGAACTTTCCGCTATGCCAGCAATACTTTCTTCATATGAAGGTTCATAATCTGGTATCTCATTCATAGGAAACTGTTTGTCAAATGACATCATCAGAGTGTAGATCATATGATTTTTATCAACCGCAGGTTCTTCAGAAAGAATCTTTTGTCTGAAAGATTTATCTTTCATAGTAGCAACTTTTTCCTCTAAAGTTTTTTCTGCTATCTCAGCATAACTAGGATGGGCAATAAAAGGATGAACGGTAGACTCTAGACTAAAAAGCATACCGGTTGGTCTGCCTGGAAATTGAGGTCTTATTTTTACACCTTTAGAAAAATTTTCTTCGCAATATTTCCAAGTTTCAACTGGATTACCGCCTGTCTGAGCATAAGTAAGTGTTCTATCAGACTTTTCTACAAATTCTTTTACCCAATCTAACTCTATATCTTGATCCATCCAGTCAGAAACGATTTCTAAGGTACCTTGACCAAGATCAGCTATGGTATTGGCAATTTTTCTCATTTCTTTGGCAGTAGCCTCTGTTCCAGGAACATACTCCCCAAATTTATCTCTATGAAGATATGTTCTAGAAGTACTAAACCCAAGGGCTCCAGCTTCTATTGCTTCTTTTGTGATCTTAGCCATTTCATTTATTTCATCATCAGATGCTTCTTCTTTTCCTTGGCATCGGTCCATACCCATAACATACGATCTGATAGGTCCATGTCCAATCATCGCCCCAATATCCATTGCATAATTCTTTTTACCAATAGAATCTAGATATTCAGGAAAGCTTTCCCAATCCCAGCTGACTCCCTCATTCAATGCAACTCCAGGAATATCTTCTACACCTTCCATGAGTTGAACTAGAAATTCTTCTGTACCGGGTTTAACTGGAGCAAATCCCACACCACAATTTCCCATTACCACAGTAGTGACCCCATGCCAGCAAGAGGGCGTTAAATATTCGTCCCAGCAAACTTGACCGTCATAATGTGTGTGAATATCAACCCAACCAGGAGTAACAAGATTGCCCTCGGCATCTATTTCTTTATTTCCTTTATCTTCAATAAGACCAATCTTTACTATGCGATCTCCATTGATGGCAATATCGCCCATAAAAGAAGCTTCTCCGCTTCCATCTACAATTTTTCCATTTCTAATAACTAAATCGTACATAAATAATATTCCCCAATAAATTTATTAACCATATTAATATTTTTTTTGTACACTTCAAATTAAATAGTGAATATTAATTTAACTGATTCACTTAAAACCTAATCAACTTGGAGGATTTATGAAAGTTGTTAAGCCTGAAACAGTAGGTTTAGATGCCGCAGTTTTAAAAAACATAAGAGAATACTTAGATGAAACTTACGTAAAGGAAGGAAAGTATGTTGGAACCATGACTTTGGTTTCAAGAAAGGGTGAAGTTGCCTATTTAGATTCTCTTGGAATGATGGATAGGGAAAATAAAAAACCCATGCAAGAGGACACAATTTTTAGAATTTATTCTATGAGCAAGGCCATAACGAGTATTGCTATTATGCAGTTACTTGAAAAGAGTAAATTCAGATTAGACGATCCTGTTTATTGGTATATCCCATCATGGAAGAACCTTAGAGTTTATGAATCTGGAATTTATCCTAATTTTCTAACCTCAAAACCTAAAAGACATATGACTATAAGAGATCTTCTCAGCCATATGTCTGGGTTAACTTATGATTTTATGTACAGAACTAATGTAGATGCTGCCTACAGAAAAACAAAAGTACAGCAATCAGAAACTTTACAAGAATTTGTTGATACGCTCTCTTCAATCCCTCTTGAATTCTCGCCTGGTGATAAATGGAATTACTCAGTTTCTACAGATGTTTTAGGACATCTTGTAGAAGTTTTTTCTGGAATGAATCTTGAAGACTACTTTGTAGAGTACATTTTTAAGCCTTTAGAAATGTCTGACACTAGTTTCTCTTGTCCTGAAGACAAACTTAATAGATTAGCTTCTCTTTATGAGCACAACCCTAAAGGCGATCCAAGATTGCTAGATATACCGTTCCTAAATACAAGAATGGCTTCAGGAGGAGGGGGATTATTTTCTACCATGAATGACTATCATAACTTTTGCCATATGTTGCTGCATCAGGGAGAATTTAAAGGTAAACGCTTGATTGGAAGAAAAACTTTAGAGTTGATGATGGCAAATCATTTACCTAATAATCAAGATTTAACTGAAATGAGCGAGTCAGCCTTTAGTGAAACACCATATGCCGGAGTCGGATTTGGGCTAGGGTTTTCTGTAATGCTTGACCCCGCAAAATCTCAATCTTTAAGTGACATAGGAGAATTTGGTTGGGGCGGAGCTGCTAGCACAGTATTTTTCATAAATCCCAAAGAGGATATGTTCGTAATATTTCTTACTCAATTACTTCCATCTTCTACCTATCAAGTAAGAAGAGAGTTAAGATCTTTAATCTATTCGGCTCTAAAACCTATCTAAATATAATTCATATCTAAATTATTGACTTTGACAGCGTTTTCTGCAGTTTTTACGTTGTAATTAATGTCTGGAGGTAGTATATTTTTATTGTCTATTTGCTTAATTGGGGTGACTTAGGTTTCCAATCAGGATTAAATAGCATTTGTACTCGAGATACATAAATAACGGGAGAGAAATATGAAATCTTTATTGATTCTATCAAGCATGATCGCAGCTCCTCTATTCGCCGCTTCAGGTGGCGATCTAGATGCTGATGATTTTGTTGGCGTTTCCTTTTGGCTTGTAACAGCTGCTATGGCAGCTGCAACAGTATTCTTCTTTGCAGAAAGAAGTAATGTTGAAGGCAAATGGAAAACTTCATTAACAGTTGCAGGTCTTATCTGCGGTATAGCTTTTTGGCACTACCTATACATGAGAGGTGTATGGATTGATACCGGAGAAACACCAACAGTATTTAGATATATTGATTGGTTACTGACAGTACCTCTTCAAATGGTTGAATTCTATTTGATATTAGCAGCTGTTACAGTGGTTGCAGGTTCTTTGTTCTGGCAACTACTATTAGGTTCACTAGTCATGTTGATATTTGGTTACATGGGTGAAGCTGGTGTTATGGCGGCGATGCCTGCATTCGTTATCGGAATGGCAGCTTGGTTGTACATGATTTATGTTCTATACATGGGAGCTGGTAAAGCTGCTGTGGCTTCAACAAGTGCCTCTGTGCAAACAGCTTATAATTCTATGCTTTTGATCATAGTTGTAGGATGGGCGATCTATCCATTAGGATACGTTTTTGGTTATCTAATGGGTGCTGTTGATGCAAGCACATTGAATTTAATTTATAACTTAGCGGATTTCATTAATAAGATTCTTTTTGGTCTTGTTATATGGAAAGCTGCTATGGATGATAATAAGCAACCAGCTTAGTTTAGATTCACGAAAAAAAAGAGGGTCATATGGCCCTCTTTTTTTTGTAATAAATATTTTTCTTAGTTCTTCTGATATTTTTTATGTTCCACAAAAAGTCCTGCTTACTTTTTGGTTTTCCTTGGGAGCTGAAGCATAACTATCATAAATAGATCGTTCTGTGAAAGGTTGTTTTATCACTTCTATCATTTCCAGTATTTTTGAAAAATCATTTTCATAGGCTTGATCAATAGCATCTTGAATTTGGTGATTTCTAGGAATATAGGCAGGATTGATCTCATCAAGCTTAATAGCTAGAGAGTCGTAGCTTTCATTCTCTTTTCCTAATGCAAATTTCCAATCCTCAAGCCAAGCAATTATTTCCTCTTTTTTTAAAAATTCTTTAAGGAACCCATCTGGCTCATTATTAAGTACCTTAGATAAATTTCTGAAGGTGATTGTGTAATCGGCTTCATTATCCATCATTATTTTTAGCAATCGTCTTAATAAAGTATTATTTTCTTCTTTGGATCCATCTAATCCAATTTTATTGCACATTAGGTCCAAAATTCTTTGATTAGTATCTTTTGAAAAATTATCTAAGACCTCTGTAGCAAGCTCATTGGCTTTATCTGAATCTTTATCAATGAACGCAATGAGGCAACCTGCAAGAGAGGCAAGGTTCCAGGAAGCAATACTCGGCTGATTACCAAAAGCATATCTTCCATTTTGATCTATTGAACTGAAAACTTTTCCAGGATGATACTCATCTAAAAAAGCACATGGCCCATAATCAATGGTCTCTCCAGAGATAGTGAAATTATCTGTATTCATAACTCCATGTATAAACCCAATGCTCATCCATTTAGATATGAGTTTAGATTGATTGGAAGCTACCTTTTTTAAAAGTTCAAGATAGTGTTTCTCTGTTTCTCTTATTTCTGGATAATGTCTCTGTATAGCAAAATCAGCTAGCATTTTGACGTCATTTAATTGTTGTCTAGAAGCAAAATATTCAAAGGTACCCACTCTCACGTGACTTTTCGCTATTCGTGTCAATACCCCTCCGGGTTCAAAAGTTTCTCTTGCAACATATTCTCCTGTTGCAATGGCCGCTAGAGCTCTCGTAGTAGGAACTCCTAGATAGTGCATTGCTTCGCTAAGAATATATTCTCTTATAACTGGCCCAAGAGCTGATCTACCATCTCCCTGTCTTGAAAACATAGTTTTACCAGAGCCTTTTAACTGTAAATCATACGTGCCATCTTTGGTATTGATTTCACCAAGAAGGACAGCACGACCATCTCCCAGTTGTTGAACAAAGTTTCCAAACTGATGTCCGGCATAATTCAGTGCTATTGGAACTGAATCTTCCGGCAAACCATTACCAGAAAAGAAATTTAATACCT